>ODAI011017192.1_pt1 | contig 64256 bp, 36 predicted proteins | sample 1539321 | NCBI WGS metagenome assembly ODAI01 (sample SAMN02144231, study PRJEB22623) | gut metagenome | biome: sheep rumen | host: Ovis aries | place: New Zealand
AACGTTATGTAGTAGGACTCGGAGAAGTGCTCTGGGATGTGCTTCCCGAAGGAAAAAAACTGGGTGGAGCTCCCGCTAACTTTGCCTATCATGCCGGACAGTTCTTGGGCATGGACAATACCATCGCTGTCAGTGCATTGGGCAACGACCGTTTGGCCGACGAGACCATCGAAGCTCTTAGGGAACACGGCTTGAACGACTTGCTGCCTCGTGTGCCTTATCCTACAGGCACGGTCCAGGTGCAGCTTGATGAGCAAGGTATCCCTACCTATGACATCAAGGAGAACGTGGCATGGGACAACATCCCCTTCGATGACGACATCGCACAGATTGCCGCCAACTGCCGTGCTGTCTGTTTCGGTTCGTTGGCTCAGCGAAACGTTGTCAGCCGTGCGACCATCCAGAAATTCCTCGATGCCACGCCTGACGACTGCTTGAAGATTTTCGATATCAACCTGCGTCAGCAGTTCTATACCAAGGACGTCATCGAGGAGTCGTTCAAGCGTTGCAATATCCTCAAGATCAACGATGAGGAATTGGTGGTTATCAAGCGGATGTATGGCTACGACGACCTCGACATGCGCGACATCTGCCAGAAGATTCTCACCGACTATAACCTGAAGATGCTGGTGCTCACCTGTGGCACCAACGGTTCCTACGTCTTCGCACCCGGACTCACCTCGTTCCAGGAGACACCCAAGGTGACCGTGGCAGATACCGTAGGTGCCGGCGACTCCTTCACGGGTTCCTTCTGTGCTGCTATCCTCAACGGCAAGCCCATGGAGGAGGCACACCGCATCGCCGTGGAGGTGTCGGCATACGTCTGCACCCAGAACGGTGCCATGCCCACCTATCCCGAGAGTCTGGTGGCTAAAGTGAAGTGATTTTAGCTTTTGGCTATTAGTTTTTTAGCCATTTGCCAACAAATGTACTATTTACACCTCTATATCCAGTCCACTCTTTTTCTCCGAGAGTGGACTTTTATTATGCTGACAGTCAGCGGTTTACGATTTTCATAATTCCACCGCCCTCCACTTTTCCTATTAACAACGGTTGCGGGCACTCCTTTTTTTTCATAATTTTGCAGTCGAAATCTAACAAAAATATCACTAACCAAAAAAAGTATGAAAACAATTAGGGTCCTTAACCTAAAAGTACCAACCGGCTCAGGTCGAATGGTCATGATGCTCCTGGCACTCATGGTGTCCATAGCATCTCTCGCCCAAAACATCAAGGGCAGTGTAGTTGACGAGAACGGCGAACCCGTTATCGGCGCTACCGTTGTAGAAAAGAGCAATCCGCAGCATGCCACCATCACCGACTACGATGGAAACTTCACGCTCCCCGTATCGGAAGGCACCACGATTGCCGTATCCTATGTAGGTTATGTCACGCAGGACGTCACCGCCCGTGCCGGCATGACCGTCACGCTGAAGCCCGACGACAAGCTTCTCGACGAAGTGGTAGTCATCGGCTATGGCGTTCAGAAGAAGAGCGTAGTCACCGCCTCCATCGCCAAGGTCACTGCCGACGACCTGGAGGGCAAGACGCGCCTGCGTGCTGAAGATGCGCTGAAGGGCATGGCCGCCGGTGTCAGCGTCACCTCCGCCTCCGGACAGCCCGGTGCCAAGTCGATGATCCGCATCCGTGGTGTCGGAACCATCAACAACACCGAGCCCCTTTATATTATAGACGGTATGCCCACCGACCAGAACGGCATGGAGAGCGTCAACCCCACCGACATCGAGAGCATCGAGGTGCTGAAAGACGCCGCCTCCGGAGCCATCTACGGTGCCCGTGCTGCCAACGGTGTCATCCTCGTCACCACCAAGAAGGGCAAGCTCGGCAAGGCCTCCATCAACTATAATTTCTCCTACGGATGGCAGAGCGCCTGGAAGAAGCGCGACGTCACCGGAGCCACCGACTATGCCATCCTCCAGAACGAGCGTGCCGTAGGTCGCGGACAGGCACCCATCTATCCTGACCCCTACAACCTCGTCGATGCCAATGGCGACCCCATTACCGGATTCGGCACCAATTGGCAAGACCTACTCTTCAACGACAATGCACCCATCATGCAGCACGACGTCAGCGTCAGCGGTGCTTCCGAGAAGATCAACTACTACCTCTCCCTAGGCTATTTCACTCAGGACGGCATAGTCGGCGGCAACTACGGACAGTCTAACTACGACCGTCTCACCGTCCGCTCCAACAACCAGTTCAACCTCATCGACGCCACCAAGGAACGCCGCTTCCTCAACAAGCTCGACCTCGGTGCCAACCTCTCCTATATGCGAGTGCATAACACCGGCATCGACAGCAACTCCACATGGGGCTCACCCCTCGGCTCAGCCCTCTACCTCGCTCCCGTGCTGCCCCTCACCCTTCACGGACAGATGGCACAGGACCTCCTCGACCGCTATTCGCGCTTCGACCTCTATACCGACGAGTCGGGCAATCCCTATACCGTACCCGGATTCGTCGGCAGCTATAACGAGCAGAACAACCCCATCGCCATGATGCAGCGCACCCCCAACCGCAACTGGAGCCATAAGTTCATGCCTAAGTTCTCCATCGACCTCCAGCTGTTCGACGAGCTGAAATACCACTTCACCTACAGTGCCGAGCTCTCCTTCTGGGGTTACGACGGTGCCGTGAAGGAGAAATACTACCTCTCCGGCAACAGCAATTCCGACCACACCTCAGCCACCTCCTACAAGGGCAACAACAGCACATGGCAGGTAGAAAACACGCTGACCTACGACAAGACCTTCGACAAGCACACCATCGGCGTAGTGCTCGGCCAGAGTGCCCTCAAGACCAAGGGCGACCAGTTGGGCGGTTCCCATTGGAACCTGGTCAATCCCGAAAAGCCCTCCATCGACTATACCACCGGTGGCAGCCTGGAGCTCACCACCGATGCCGACGGCAAGATTACTGGAGCAAAGAGCCTGGTCAGCGCATGGGGCGGACCCTATGTCGAGCACCGTCTCTCCTCCCTCTTCGCCCGTCTCAGCTATAACTACGACGAGCGCTACATGTTCCAGTTCACTATCCGCCGCGACGGTTCCAGCCGTTTCGGTGCCAACAACAAGTACGGCACCTTCCCCTCCTTCTCCTTGGGATGGAACGTCATGAACGAGCAGTTCATGGAGAAGACCCGCAGCTGGCTCACCAACCTGAAGCTGCGTGCCAGCTGGGGTAAGAACGGTAACGACAACATTGGCGACTTTGCCTATACCACCCTTACAAGCCTTGGCGGTAGCAGCAACTACTACTACGGCCGTACCGCCTCCATGACCTATGGCTCCAAGGCCAACCGTCTGGCCAATGAAGACCTGAAATGGGAAGAGAGCGAACAGACCGACCTCGGCATCGACCTCGGCTTCTGGAACAACAAGCTCACCTTCTCCGCCGATTACTTTGTGAAGAAGACCAACGGCATGATCATTGAAATGCCCATCCCCAGCTATGTCGGCGAGCGCCGCCCCCTGGCCAATGTCGGCGACATGAAGAACAGCGGCGTCGAGTTTGAGCTAGGCTATAAGTGGAACATTGCCGATGCCCACTTTGCCATCAAGGGCAACGCCTCCTACCTGAAAAACGAGTTGACCAACATCGGCAACGACACCGGCTTCCTCAACTTCGGCATCTCACAGTTCAGCGGTGGCGGCACCCGTGCTGAGAACGGACAGCCCTTCCCATTCTTCTATGGCTATAAGACCAACGGCATCCTGCAGACACAGGCCGAGGCCAACGCATACAACGCCCAGTATGGCACCAAGTTCAAGCCCGGCGACTTCCGCTTCGTCGATGTCGATGGCGACAGCAAGATAACCGACAGCGACCGTACCAACATCGGTAACGGAGTGCCCAAGTGGAGCTATGGCCTGAACCTCGACGCCGAATGGAAAGGCATCGACCTCAGCGTCTTCCTCCAGGGAGTCAGCGGAGTCGATGTGTTCGATGCCACCTACCGTCAGGACATTACCTCCGGCAACTACCCCACCTGGGTGCTTGACCGCTGGACCGGCGAAGGCACCTCCAACACCATACCAGCCATCGGCAGCAGCGAGAGCTGGGTGGTTAGTGACATGTACGTTCACGACGGCAGCTACCTGCGCCTGAAGAACATCACACTGGGCTACACGCTGCCCCGCCACCTCACTAGCAAGATAGGCATCTCGCGCTTCCGCATCTATGCCCGTGCCGAGAACCTCTTCACCTGGACCAAGTACTGGGGCTTCGATCCTGAAATCGGAGCCGGTTTCGACGACAATTCCCAGCGTCACAACACCGAGTTCACCGGAGTTGACTACGGCATCTATCCGCAGGCACGTACCTACACGCTAGGATTTAATATCTCATTATAATTTTTACACCTGAAGGTTTAAGCGTTTTTAAAACCCGATTTAGATATGAAAAAGAACAATATAAACCCCATACGCCACACAATAGCGTTTATTGTTTGTTGTTTAACGTTTACTGTTTTGTCCACCTCCTGCAGCAAAGACTTCCTAGAGGTAAAAAATCCCACCGGCGAGCCTTTGGAGGAATACTATACCACCGAAGAGACCTTGAACGAGGCACTCACCTCAGCCTATGCACCCCTACATTGGCCCGACTGGGACAATGTAGCCTATAACGACCTGACTGTAGATGCCGAAATTCTGGGCGACGACTTCTGGGTGGGTGGCGAGACGGCCACCGACAACCTACACTGGCAGCGCCTGTTCAACTTCGAGGGCAGCAGCAACTACACCCTAGCCACCCTTTGGGGCGACTTCTATAGCGGCATCAAGCGTTGCAACGACGCCATCAAGTATGCTGGATGGAGCGGGAAAGCCACTGTGCAGTTCCGCACCTCTATGGAGATGCAGGCTCGTCTGCTCCGCGTATATTATTACAATATCCTATGGCACTACTACGGCAATGTGCCCTTCTATCTGGAGAACCTCGCATTGCCTTATACCGCACCGCAGTTGAAGGCCGACGAGATATACGCCAACCTCATTACTGAGCTCGATGCCATCATAGCCTCTGACGTGTTGCCCATGCGCTGGGCCGCTGCCGAGTCAGGACGTGTCAGCCAGGCCTTTGCCTATATGCTCTATGCCGAAATGGTGATGTACCAGAACGACACCGCCCGCTATCCGCAAGCCCTCAGTTATATGAAGAAAATCATAGCCGACCCCGACTATTCGCTGAACCCCAGCTATGCTGCCATCTGGGAAGAGAGTGGGGAGTGGTGCTCCGAGAGTATCTTTGAGATAAACTACAACGACGACCAGGCACAGCGTGACTGGGGCGATGCTGCCCTCAATGCCGGCGGTTCCGTGTTCCCCACGCTCTGTTCTCCCAACAAGTTCTCCGACGACCTGTGGAGCGGCATGGACGGATGGGGATTCCTGCCCATGCGTGTTGAGACCTATAACATGTTTGCCGAGGGCGACCTTCGCCGCGACGCCACCTGTTGGGATGTGCGAGGCATGTCCTATACCGAGCGTTATCAGGACACTCACATCTGGTTGCATAAGTATCGTCCTACCCTCGAGAACTGCAAGGACTGTCCCACCTCAAAGAACCTCAACTACAATAACAACAAGCGCATCTACCGTTATGCCGAGACTCTGCTGAATGCCGCTGAGCTGTTGCTGCATACCGGAGGCAGTCTTTCCGAGGCTACGGGCTATGTCAACGAGGTTCGCGCACGTGCCGGACTGCCCGCATTGGACGGTGTCACCATCGATGACATTTTCACCGAGCGTCACATGGAGTTTGTAGGCGAGGGCAAGCGTTACTTCGACCTCGTACGTGCTGAGGGCATCCCCGGTGCCATTCAGAAGGCTACCACCGTACTGGTTCCCGACACCTACGGCTACCGCACTAATAGTTGGACACCCAGAAAGAAGTATATTCCTCTGGCTCAGTCTGAGATTGATGCTGACCCCACACTTATTCAGAACGAATACTAAAAATAATTGATATGAAAAAGAACAATATAAAATCCATATGCCATGCAATAACGTTTATTGTTTATTGTTTAACGTTTATTGTTTTGCCAACGGCTTGCTCTCCCGACAGCTTTGATGGAGCCGACCCCAATGGCATTCCCACCATGGACGGTGTCGATTTTCAGATTACCGTTGACCAGGACATCAATCAGATGACGGCCTCCTATACCCCAAAGCCCGGCACTTATCCCATCTGGATTCTCGATGGTACCCAGTATTCCTCTCTGCAGGAGGTAGGCTATAAGAATGATGAGGCAGGCACTCACACCATAGCCCTCAAGATAGGCAACCGTAACGGATTCAGCCAGGGCACCCTCATCAAGACCTATACATTCAATGAGACGAAGATAGACTATACTGCCGACTTCCGCCGCATCACCGGTAAGGAGTGGCGCATTGCCAACAAGGAAGTGGGACACATGGGCTGCGGCCCTGTAGGTACCGACGGTGCCGGCTGGTGGGCTGCTGCTCCTGATGACAAGAAGGCTTTTGGTGTGTATGATGACCGAATCACCTTTACTGCCGACACGCGTACTGGTGGCCAGTTCAACTACAACCCCGGTGCCGATGGTCTTACCTATGTCAACAAAGGCACCCGCTGGGCTGATGGTGCCCCAGAGGATGTCGATGTCGAACTGGGCGAGCAGCAGTCGTCATGGAATTTCGAAGTCCTCGACTGGGAAGATGCCGATGGCAACGTTTCCAAGCAGACCTACATCCATTTGGCTGCCAACACCGCTTTCCCTTACATCAGTTCCGACAATCAGTATGCCGACCCGCTGTTCCGCATCGAGTCGCTGTCGGCTAAGAAGATTGTGCTCGTCTATGATGAGCCCGACCGTAGCATAGCCTGGCGCTTCATCCTCACCTCCGAGGAGGGTGAGAAGGTTTGGGAAGGTTACGATGCCAACAGCCAGTATAATATGTGGAAAGGTATTACTCCGACCATGGAGTTCTGGTATGCTCCCGGCTGGAGTCAGATTGCCGACCCTGGTTTCGTTGACAAGGGCAACGACTACACCATCACGCTGCCAGAGGCCACTACCGACCAGTGGCAGGCTCAGGTGAAGATGCATACCGAGCTCACCACCAGTGCTGCCAACAATTACGACTTCTCGGCTATCTTCAATAGCGATAAAGACCTGAATGGAGCCACTGTCAAACTCGTACTCGACGGCGACGATGGTGTGTTCTACTTCACCGACCGCATTGACCTCAAGGCCAACGAGGACTATATCTTCTGGAAGAGCGACATGCCCGGCATCGATATGTCGAAGGTAATGCTCGTACTCGACTTTGGTGGCTGTCAGGCTGAAACAACCGTCAATGTCTCCAACATCGTGCTCAAGAACCATGCCGACGACGACGGCACCGTGCCGCCTACTGACGAGCCCGTCAATCCCGATGCCCCCGTCATGGACTGGGATTATAACAGTGCGTCAAACCTCTGGAAAGCTGTTGACGACGGTTCTAAGTTCGATGCCTTTGGCTACTATTTCGCTGATGGAAGCTGGAGTCCCATTCCCTACGACGAGGCTACGCATACGGGCGATGCTTATGAGATTACCCTTCCCGAGGGAATGGGCGGTTCGCAGTGGCAGGGTCAGTTCCATATTGATACAAAGCTCACTGCCAGTGCTGCCAAGAAGTACAACTTCTACCTAGTGATGGAGACCGACCAGAACTGTCCGGGTGTCACCATGAAACTTACCGACGGTGGCGATGACAACTATTTCTTCGTAGATCGTTATGATGTTACAGCCGACGAGCCCTTCATCCTGAAATACGAGGGTGTTGCCCTGAAGGAGGGCAAGGATGCCGATGTCATCCGCCTGTTCTTCGACTTCGGTGGCTCTCCTGCCGGTACGCATGTCAAGATCAGCAAGATTTTCTTTGAAGAGGCTGTTTCCATGGACTACGATGATGCCGACAACCTGTGGAAAGCTGTTGACGATGGTTCTAGGTTCGATGCCTTTGGCTACTATTTCGCTGACGGAAGCTGGAGTCCCATTCCCTACAACGAGGCAACCCACAAGGGCAATGTCTATGAGATTACCCTTCCCGAAGGACTGGGTGGCTCGCAATGGCAGGGTCAGTTCCATATCGATACCAAGCTCACCGCCAGTGCTGCCAAGAGCTACCATTTCCAGTTGGTGATGGAGACCGACCAGAACTGTCCCGCAGTGACCATGAAACTCACTGATGGTGGCGACGACAACTATTTCTTCGTAGAGCAGCATGACATTACGGCCGACGAGCCCTTTGTGCTGACCAAGAAGGGTGTTGTCCTGAAGGAGGGCAAGGATGCCGATGTGCTCCGCCTGTTCTTCGACTTCGGTGGCTCTCCTGCCGGTACGCATGTCAAGATTAGCAAGATAATATTTAAGGAAAATAATAATTGATATTTAATATGAGAAAGATCATGCTTAATACATTCCTGCTCACCATAGCTGTAGCCCTCAGTGGCTGCAGCCAGAGCGACAAATACAAATATTACGAAGGTGATGCCATTCCTAATGCCGTCATCACTGTAGGCACACCCGCCGTCACCGTACCCTCCGACGGGGGAGAATATACCGTCACCGTATCTACGACCGGCAGTGAGTGGGATGCCTATACGAACGACAAGTTTATCGGTGTCGAGTCGCAGAGCACCATTGGTTCCTCTGGTACTGTCCATATCACCGTGCCTGCCAATCCCGAGACAACTGCACGCATCGGTTCCGTCGTCATCATGTCTGGTACTGCCCGTACCGACATCGTCGTCTCACAGGCTGCTGCTGCCGAGCCTATGTACAATGTTCCGGATGGCTATTCGCTCGTCTGGCAGGATGAGTTCGACAGCGGCACCACCCTCGATGCCAACAACTGGGTTCACGAGGTGAAGAGTGCAGGATGGGTGAACAACGAGTTGCAGAACTACGTGAACCATACCACCCCTGATGGTGCCAAGGTCACCGAGATCAAGAACGGCAAGTTGCGCATCACCTGTCTCAAGGAGAACGGCAAGGTCTATTCCGCCCGTGTCTATGCCCGCCAGCAGGAAGGATGGACCTATGGCTATATCGAGGCCCGCATCAAGCTGCCTAAGGGCAAGGGCACATGGCCCGCTTTCTGGATGATGCCCGTTAATTTCAAGTCGTGGCCTGCCGATGGTGAGATAGACATCATGGAGGAAGTTGGCGGACATGCTAACTTTGTCAGCTCCAGCCTCCATGCCAATGCCCATGTGCATTCCAACAATACGCAGGTGACGCACGAGATGTACCTGGAAGGTGCCGAGGACGACTTCCACACTTATGCTATGTTGTGGACACCTGACAACATCACCACCTATGTTGATGGACAGGTGCAGCTCTCTTACGACAATACGGGCAAGGGGCGTGACGACTGGCCCTATGAAGATCCGTTCTATATCATTCTCAACCTGGCGTGGGGTGGCGACTGGGGAGCAGCCTACGGCATAGACGAGGGCGCGCTGCCCACTACGATGGAGGTTGACTACGTTCGTGTGTTCCAGAAACAATGATCACCATGAACCGCATATTGTCTGTCATGGCAGTGGGCTTGGCCACGCTGAGTCCACTGCACGCACAGCTGCTACCTGTCTATCTGGACGAGACGAAACCCGTGGAGCAGCGTATTGACGACGCACTCTCACGCATGACGCTCGATGAGAAGATAGCCGTGATACATGCACAGTCCAAGTTCTCTAGTCCTGGTGTGAAACGTCTGGGATTTCCCGACCTGTGGACGGACGACGGTCCTCATGGGGTGCGCCCTGACGTGCTGTGGGACGAGTGGGTACAGGCGGGTCAGACCAACGACTCGTGCGTGGCATTCCCTGCACTGACCTGTCTGGCTGCATCGTGGAACCCGCAGCTGGCACGCCTTTATGGCGAGAGTCTGGGCGAAGAGGCCTTGTATAGGAACAAGCATGTGATACTGGGTCCCGGTGTCAACATCAACCGAACACCGCTGGCTGGACGTAATTTTGAATATATGGGTGAAGACCCTTGGCTGGTATCGCGTATGGTGGTGCCTTATGTGCAGGGCTTACAGTCGAAGGGTGTCGCCGCCTGTGTGAAGCACTATGCCCTGAACAACGATGAGGAGTACCGTCATCAGGTGAACGTCATCGTGAGCGACCGTGCGCTGCATGAGATATACCTGCCTGCCTTCCGTGCTGCCGTGCAGGAGGGTGGGGCATGGAGCATCATGGGTGCGTATAACCTTTATCAGAACCAACACAATTGCCATAATGCCACGTTGCTCAACAAGATACTGAAGCACGACTGGGGATTTGACGGTGTGGTCATTAGCGACTGGGGTGGCTGTCATGATACCGAGGAGGCCGTCACCAACGGTCTCGACCTCGAGTTCGGCACGTGGACCGACGGACTGACCATGGGAGCCACGAATGCCTACGACAACTACTACCTGGCTACTCCCTACAAGCGACTCATCCAGCAGGGGAAGTATGGCACCAAGGAGATTGATGAGAAGGTGCGCCGTGTATTGCGCCTTTTCTATCGTACCACGATGAACCGTCGTAAGCCTTACGGGTTCCTCTGCTCTGAGAGCCATTATGCTGCAGCGCTGAAGATTGCCCAGGAGGGTATCGTTCTGCTGAAGAATGATAAAATTAAAAAATTAGAAAATGAAAAGGTGGCTGCGCCGTTGCTGCCTCTCTGCCTTGACAAGACCAAGAAAATCCTGGTGGTCGGCGAGAATGCCATCAAGATGATGACCGTGGGTGGCGGCTCTTCATCGCTGAAGGTGCAGAAGGAGATACTGCCTCTCGATGGTCTGACATCTTCCCTCAGCCATCAGACATCTACCATCGACTACGCCCGTGGTTATGTTGGCGACACTATTCAGAGCTACGATGGTGTCACCGTGGGACGCTCGCTTTATGAGTCGCGCTCACAGGCAGAGCTTACCGCCGAGGCGGTGGCGAAGGCCAAGGACGCCGATGTGGTTATCTTCTTTGGTGGACTGAACAAGAGTAACTATCAGGACAGCGAAGGTCACGACCGCCGGAGCTACGACCTGCCCTATGCGCAGAACGAGGTGATAGAGGCTATACTGAAGGTCAACCCCCGACTGGTGTATGTCAACATATCGGGTAATGCCGCAGCTATGCCGTGGATTGACAAGGTGCCCGCTGTCGTGCAGGCATGGTTTGTCGGTTCTGAGTCAGGCGAGGCTATCGCTTCGGTGCTGATGGGTGATGTCAACCCCTCGGGCAAGTTGCCCTTCACCTGGTATGCCTCCCTCGACCAGTGTGGTGCCCATGCCACTGGCAGCTATCCCGGTACGTGGCGTGAGGACCGCCAGATCATTGACGAGGAATACAAGGAAGGCATCTTTGTGGGTTACCGGTGGATGGATAAGAAAAGTGAAAAGGGAAAAGTGAAAAGTGAAAAGGGAAAAGGGAAAAGTGCGCCGCTCTTTGCGTTCGGTCACGGACTGAGCTATACCACTTTCCAGTTGGGTAAGCTCACTGCCGACAAGCGCCAGATGACCGCTGACGAGACGCTGACATTCACCATTCCCGTCACCAACACAGGAAAGGTGGCAGGTGCAGAGACCGTACAGCTATACATCCACGACAGAGAAGCTTCCGTGGAGCGTCCGTACAAGGAACTGAAAGCGTTCAGCAAGGTGTTTCTGCAACCGGGCGAGACGCGTCAGGTCACGCTGACCATCGACCGTCGTGCACTGAGCTTCTACGACGAGGTCACCAGCCAGTGGAAGGCGGAGCCTGGCAAGTTTGACGCACTGGTGGGTACTGCTTCCGACCGGTTGCCTGCCCGCTATACTTTTGAACTAAAATAGTATTTGTTTTTTTATAGTAATTGATAGTTTTTGGTTTATAACAAGTAGTTTGGTCATGAGGGTGTGTGTGCGAGGCATGCACCCTCATTTTGTATTTTTCTTACATAACAATTTGGCAGTTTCGGTAAATCTTCGTACCTTTGTGCACCCTAAAAATACACCCAAAAACAAAAAGACCAGACAAAAGCATGAAAAAAATCGTAAGCATCTTGTTGCTGGCTATGGTGGCAATCCATCTGTCAGCACAGAAGATAGACTATACCGTGGTGGATGATGCCATCGCGCAGTCGCCCGTCTATGTAGCCCAGCACGAACACAAGATAGCAGAGGCACGGCGTGCGCTGCAACAAGAATCCTCCAAGATGCGCCAGTTTGACCGTAACTTCACACTCTACGAGCTCTACAAGTCGTTCGTCAGCGACTCCGCCATCTTCTTCCTCAACCGCTGCATTGCGCTTGCCGACCAGATGGGGCGTAAGTCCGATGCGGTGCGCTGCCGTTCGCTCATGGCCATCCGCTGTGCCAATACGGGCATGTACGACGAGGCGCTGCTCCTTCTCGACTCCGTGCGCACCGAGGGCATCGACTCGCTGGCTATGGGTACTTACTACGAGGCGTATAACAATGTGTATAACGAGCTGAGCTATTATTCGCACATCGCCTCGATGCGCCAGCATTATCTGGACAGGGCGAAGCACTACGAGGCGCTGATGTACCAGTATCTGCCTGCCACGCATGAGTCGTGTTTCCTGCGCCGTGAACTGAAAGCGCAGGGTGAGGGCGACCTGAAGGGGGCTATGCGGGTGAACGACGAGTGGCTGAAGCATGTGGAGCGGGGCAGCCATCCCTATGCGCTCACGGCACTCTACCGCTATATCGAATATAAGTTGCAGGGCGACTCGGTGCAGATGATGCACTGGCTGGTGGAGTCGGTGCTGGCCGACATCCGCAATGCTGCTATGGACCAGGGGTCTATGTGGGAGCTTGCCAACGAGCTGATGCTGAAGGGCGACATAGACCGTGCTTCGAGCTATATCAGCTTTACGAGCGACTGTGCCAACCGCTATGGCTCGCGACAGCGCAACTGGCAGATATCGCCGCTGCTGACGCACATCGCCAAGGAGTATAAGCTGCAGAGCCAGCGTACCACTCACCAGCTGTACGTGACGCTGGCCGCCATCAGCATCCTTGCCCTGCTGTTGCTCTTCATGCTCTTCTTCGTACACCGCCGCAACCGCCAGTTGGCTGCAGCACGTAATGCGCTGAAGGAGTCGAATTCGCAGTTGTCTATTCTCAATTCCCAACTGTCCACAGTTAATTCTCAATTGTCAATTGTCAATTCTCAATTAACCGAGAGCAACCAGGTTAAGGAGGAATACATCGGACGCTTCATGAGCCTCTGCTCGCAATATATCGACAAGATTGACGACTACCGTAAGATGGTGAACAAGAAGATGAAGAACAAGGAGCTCGACGAGCTGTTCCGCATCTCGAAATCTACCGAACTCAAGGAGCGGGAGGTGGAGGAGCTGCTGCAGAACTTCGACTCGGTCTTCCTGCACCTCTTTCCCTCGTTCGTCAGCGAGTTCAACGCCCTCCTGCAACCCGAGGCTCAGGTGCACCCCAAGGAGGAGAACCGGCTGACCACCGAGATACGTATCTTTGCACTTATCAGACTGGGTATTGAGGACTCGTCGAAGATTGCGGAGTTCCTGCACTATTCCGTCAACACTATCTACAACTACCGCGCCCGCATCAAGAACGGTGCCATCGACAACCGGGGCGGCTTCGAACACCGCATCAAGATGCTGGGACGCATCAGGTAAGGGGTCAATACGCCTGTTCATGCACGCCTTTGACGGCACGGCCTGAGGGGTCGTTAAGGTTGCGGAAGGCGGCATCCCACTCGAGGGCGACAGCCGTGCTGCACGCCACACTGGCCTCGGAGGGCACGCTAAGGGCGGCGGAATCGCTGGGGAAGTGCTCGGCAAAGATGCTGCGGTAGTAATACTCTTCCTTGTTCTTGGGCGGATTGATGGGGAAGCGCTCAGCGGCATGGGCCATCTGCTCGTCAGAGACTGCTGCCGTCGTCACGGCCTTTAGGGTGTCAATCCACGAATAGCCGACACCATCGCTGAACTGCTCCTTCTGGCGCCAAGCAACCTCTTCAGGCAGCAGGTCGGCAAAGGCCTCGCGGACAATATACTTCTCGATGGTCGTTCCTGGACACATCTTGGCCTCGGGGTTGGTGCGCATGGCGACATCGAGGTACTCCTTGTCGAGGAAGGGCACACGACCCTCGACACCCCATGCCGAAAGGCTCTTGTTGGCCCGCAGACAGTCGTAGAGGTGCAACTTGGAGAGCTTGCGGACGGTCTCCTCGTGGAAGTCTTTGGCCGACGGGGCCTTGTGGAAGTAGAGGTAGCCACCGAATATCTCGTCGGCACCCTCGCCCGAGAGCACCATCTTGATACCCATCGACTTGATGACCCTCGCCAACAGGTACATGGGGGTGGAGGCGCGGACGGTGGTGATGTCGTAGGTCTCGATATAATAGATGACGTCGCGGATGGCATCGAGACCCTCCTGGATGGTATAGTTGATCTCATGGTGGACGGTTCCGATATGGTCGGCAACGAGTCGCGCCTTCGCCAGGTCGGGAGCACCCTTCAGTCCTACGGCAAAGGAGTGCAGACGGGGCCACCAGGCCTTGCTCTTCGAGTCGTCCTCGATACGATGCTCTGAGAACTTCTCGGCGATGGCGGAGATGACTGACGAGTCGAGTCCGCCAGAGAGCAGCACGCCATAGGGCACGTCGCTCATGAGCTGGCGCTTGACGGCAGCGGTGAGACCGTCGCGGATGGCATCGACAGAAGCGGGGTTGTCCTTCACGGCATCGTACTGCATCCAGTCACGGTGATAGTATCGTTTCATGCCAGGGTCGGCACTCCTATAATAGTGGCCGGGCAGGAACGGCTCGTAGCGCTCGCACTGGCCTTCGAGGGCTTTCAGTTCTGATGCGACATAGACGGTGCCGTCGCTGTCGTAACCGATATAGAGCGGTATGACACCGATGGGGTCGCGGGCAATGAGAAACTCGTTGCGCTCCTCGTCATAGAGCACAAAGGCAAAGATGCCGCTGAGCTGTTCCAGCAGGGCGGTAGCAAATTTTTCACTGTTCACTTTCCCCTTTTCCCTTAGTTCTCGGTACAGTGCCAGGATAACCTCACAGTCGGAGCCCGTCTGGAACTCGTACTGTCCGGCATAGCGACGGCGAATGTCCTGATGGTTATAGATTTCGCCGTTGACGGCCAGCACCTGACGGCGGTCGGGCGAATACAATGGCTGTCCGCCACTCTCTGGATCGACGATGCTCAACCGCTCATGGGCGAGGATGGCCGTGCCGCCACAGTATATTCCACTCCAGTCGGGTCCGCGGTGGCGGATCTTCTGACTCATCTTCAGTGCTTTCTCTCTCAGTGTATGCGTCTGTTCCTTGACGTTTAATATTGCTACAATTCCACACATAATATCACTTATTTTTAATACATGCTTTGATGAACGACAGGAAGAGCGGGTGGGGATGGAGCACCGTGGACGAGTATTCGGGATGAAACTGGGTACCGATGTACCAGCGGTTCGCGGGAATCTCGACAATCTCGACGAGGTTGGCGGCGGGGTTGATGCCCACACACTGCATGCCAGCCCGTTCGTACTCTTCCTGATAGGCATTGTTGAACTCATAGCGATGGCGGTGGCGTTCTTTAATCAATGCCTCTTTGCCGTATGCTTCATAAACGCGACTGCCCTCCCGCAACTCGCAATCGTAGGCTCCCAGTCGCATCGTGCCGCCCATATTCGTCACGGTTTTCTGTTCTTCCATCAGGTCGATGACTGGATGACTTGTTGCCGAAGACATCTCCGCACTGTTGGCATCCTTGTAGCCCAACACGTTGCGGGCAAACTCGATGACCATCATCTGCATGCCCAGACAGATGCCGAAGGTGGGGACGTCGTGGGTGCGACCATATTGCGCAGCGATAATCTTACCCTCGATGCCACGTTGTCCGAAGCCCGGACAAATCAGTATGCCTGCCATGTCGCCCAACTTGTCGGTCACATTATCACCGGTCACCTCCTCGCTGTTGACGAAATGGATCTTTGTCTTCACGTCATTGTAGATGCCTGCCAGGTTCAGACTCTCGCGGATGCTCTTGTAAGCGTCCTGCAGGTCGTATTTGCCCACTAGTGCAATGTGCACTTCGCGGGTAGCGCGGCGCTGCTTGTCGAGGAAGTCGTGCCATGACTGCATGGCCGGTGCCATTCCCGACGTTCCGTCGCCTACCCGTAGCCTTTCGCCAACAGGTACGCCAATCTTCCGCAGGATGGCTGCGTCGAGCCCCTGTTGCTGCATGCTCACCGGCACCTCGTAGATGCTCGGCATATCCTCGCTCTGCACCACACATTCCAGATCGACATTGCAGAACGAAGCCACCTTCATGCGCAGATGGTCATCAAGGTGGCGTTCGGTACGCAATACAAGGATATCGGGCTGGATACCCATCGACTGCAACTCCTTGACGGAATGCTGTGTGGGCTTGGTCTTTAGCTCGTCGGCAGCCTTCAGATAAGGCACGTAGGTCAGGTGTACACATACCGCATCGCTCCCCAACTGCCACCGCAACTGTCGGATGGCCTCCATGAACGGGGCACTCTCTATGTCGCCGATGGTACCGCCCACCTCTGTGATAACAAAGTCGAACTGCTCGTCTGATGCGGTAGCCGCTCGACCTTTGGTCGCTTCGCACCCTTTAGGTCGAAGAAATTTTTCACTATTCACTTTTCCCTTTTCACTTAAGCGGAGCATCCTCCGCTTAATCTCATCCGTGATGTGTGGCACTACCTGAATGGTCTTTCCCAAATAGTCGCCATGGCGTTCACGGTCGATAACGGTCTTGTAGATACGACCTGTTGTTATAGAGTTGTTTCGTGTTGTATGTATGCCTGTAAAGCGCTCGTAGTGCCCCAGGTCGAGGTCGGTCTCGAAACCGTCCTCCGTCACGTAGCACTCGCCGTGCTCGTAGGGGTTCAGCGTGCCCGGGTCGATGTTGATGTAGGGGTCGAACTTCTGAATGGTGACCTTGTAGCCGCGTGCCTGCAGCAACTTACCGATAGAGGCGGAGATAATGCCTTTTCCCAACGAGGAAACGACACCGCCCGTGACGAAAATGTACTTTGTATCCATAAAATGCATTTATTCTATGGACTGCAAAGGTATGTACTTTTTGCAGAATTCCACTCGTTCCTGACTTACATAAGAGTGTTAAATTATAGTCAGACTGACACTTTGTGAAGTATCGGAGCATATATACTTCTCTATTTCTTTCTTTTTGTTTGCAAACATGCCCTTTTCGTTACATTTTGTAAAGTCAGCAAAATCATCTTATTAATGATAGGAAATCGCGGTCGTTCAGACCGCCATAGCTTTCGATAGCAGCCCCAAGATTCCAATCTACCTTTACTCCTTTCTTATCAGTTCTTTCCTTCGCTCTTTCTCCCACTGTCGTTCGTTTGTTGTTAGATTGTTGTCCGATTGTTATCCGATTATCGAACGGGTAACAGACGTACATCAAACGTACTTCAATCGTACAAGAGTAGGTGCAGAACCTTAGGTGAATCGAAGGTAGAGTATGCCTGAATTGGAGTTCGACACGACAAAGATATGACTTATTTGGGAGATAAGCAAGAATGAAAATAAAAATCCCCCTCTTCTGCCATCAGCGGCGAAAAAGGGGGAATTGGTGAAGGTTATGGTTCTCTCAATGAGAGTAGCTTTAGTTGGTTTCTCTTTTTTAGAGTAACATTAGTCGGTTTCTCTCTTTTAGAGCGACTTTAGTCTATGGCTGTAGCGTGAAACCGAAGACCAGGTAGGCTTTCTGCGAACAGGGATTGGCTGTCACCTGACCGAAGATGGGGATGGAGAAGGTGTCGGTGATCTTGATGTCCTTCGTTGCCCGCAGCGACAGGTTGGTAACGGCGAATCCGCTCGTGCCATACTGTGGTGACTCAAAGGGTACGGCAGCGGCTGTTGCTTTCCAATCCACGGTAGCCAACTGGAAGGGGACGCTTGCCTCAAAATAGCTGCTGTAGGCCCGCTTGCCATTCTCCTTGTAGTCGTTGCCGGCAAAGTTGGTGTACCACTGTAGTGAGGCAAATCCGAAATCATAGCCGATGTTACCCTCGAAGACGTGGTTCGTGCTGTGGGCGTTGTACTTGAAGTAGCGTCCGTCAGGATCGCCTCCGCTGGCCATTTCGCTGAACCAATAATCGGTGATGCCGAAGTGTAGTCCGCCAATGGAGTAGGCGAGTGTCAGGTCGAACTCCTTCACGTCATCCTTATTGGACAGTCCGTAGCTGCCCCATGCCGTCAGCGACAAGCCTTTATAGCCTACACCAAGGGTTGGCTGCACGGCGACATCGGCCAGTTTCAGACCACGCCAGATATACTCGTTTACGAAATCTCCACAAATCGTAGTTTCTACTTTCTCCTGAGCAAGGGTGGTGCTGCTTAGCACCAGACCCATTGCAAATAATACAATCTTTTTCATACCTTTTTACTTACTTCTTACATCTTACTTCTTACATCATCCATCTTCCATCAGTTATAGCACGTTTCTCCATGCTCGTAGATGTCAAGTCCCTCGTCCTCGATGCGCTTGTCAACACGCAGTCCATGCAGCTTCTTGATGCCATAGAAAAGGACGAAGCCACAGGCTGCTGCCCAGAGGTCGATGACGAGGATGCCGAAGCACTGGGCACCGAAGAATCCCCAGCCGTGACCGTATAGGGCCCCGTTCGATGTGGATAGCAGACCGGTCATCAGCGTGCCGAGGATGCCGCAGACACCGTGTACGCTGCTGGCACCTACGGGGTCGTCGATGTGCAAACGATGGTCGATGAAGTCGATGGCGAAAACCAGGACGGTGCCACACGCCAGTCCGATGACGACGGCACCGATGGGCGATACGATGTCGCATCCTGCCGTGATACCGACCAGTCCTGCCAGCACGCCGTTGAGCGTCAGTGAGAGTGATGGCTTGCCGTACTTCAGCCACGTAATGAACATGGTGGCCACACCGCCGGCGGTGGCTGCGAGGTTGGTGGTGAGGAACACATGGCTGATGGCGATGCGGTTTACCTCGCCCGAGGCTGCCAGCTGCGAGCCTGGGTTGAATCCGAACCATCCCAGCCAGAGGATGAACACGCCCAGGGCTGCCATGTTCAGGTTGTGGCCGGGAATGGCGCGGCTCTTGCCGTCCTTGCCATACTTGCCCAGACGGGGACCTAATGCCATAGCACCGATGATGGCCAGCACGCCGCCTACGCTGTGCACAATGGCAGAGCCTGCAAAGTCGTGGAACACGTCGCCGAAGGTGGTCATCATAAACGAGTCGGCAGCATCGTTGCAGAGCCATCCGCCGCCCCATGTCCAATGTCCCTCGACGGGGTAGATGAACAGGGAGATGAAGGCGGAATAGATGAGATACATCGAGAACTTTGTGCGCTCGGCCATGGCACCGCTGACGATGGTAGCGGAGGTGGCACAGAACACGGTCTCGAAAATCAGGAAGCCCTCGACGGGCAGGTCGCTCTTGTAGAATGAGAGGTCGCCCCAGTTGGGCATGCCGATGAATCCTCCGAGCGTGTCGGCGCCGAACATGAATCCGAAGCCGAGGAAGAAGAACAGCAGTGAGCCGAACATGAAATCGACGAAGTTCTTCATCAGGATGTTCGCCGTGTTCTTGCTACGCGTAAAACCCGCCTCACACAGGGCGAAGCCGGGCTGCATCCAGAAAACCAGCATGGCTGCCAATAGCATCCATACGGTATCAAGTGATAATCCTATTTCGTTCATAATCGTTTATGGTTTTAAATATCCCTTTTTCATGCCTTCTGCACGACTTTTTCCGTTCATGCGCATCATTGATTCCGTTCATGCGCATTATCAATTCCGTTTATGCGCATTATCAATTCCGTTTATGCGCATTATCGACTCCGTTTATGCGCATTATCCGTTCCGTTCATGCGCATTAGCCTTTTTCATCATGTGCATGAGCGTTTCTGTTCATGCTGATGGCATATCGGGATGGTTATACAAAAGCATTTACTTCTTGTCTCTCAGTACGGTGTCGCCGTGCTCACCAGTGCGGATGCTCCAGGTGTCGGTCATGTCGCTCACGAAGATGCGGCCGTCGCCTACCTCGCCCGTATGGGCCGTATTCAGTATCACCTTCACCGTCGGCTCCACCAGCGGGTCGCGGCACACGATGGTCAGTGCCACACGCTCTATCACGTCCGTCGAATACTGCACGCCACGGTAGATACGCTCCTGCCGGCTCTGTCCGATGCCGTGCACGTTGTGGTACTCAAACCAGTCGATGTCCGACGAGAGCAATGCTTCCTTCACATCCTCGAACTTCGTCTTGCGGATGATTGCTTCAATTCTTTTCATACCTTTTTACCTTTTTAATAAATACTAAAACCCACAATGGGATTTGCTAACATATATTTGAAACCGGTTTCGCTATCCTTTGCTCCATTTCTCTATCCGGTCCAGGGCCTCCTCCGTCTTCTCGTGACTGCTGAAGGCGGTGAACCGCACGTAGCCCTCGCCCGACGGACCGAAGCCGACACCCGGCGTGCAGACCACATTGGCACCATAGAGCAGCGCCTCGAAGAACGGCCACGAACCCATGCCGTCGGGAGTGCGCATCCAGATGTACGGCGCATTCTCGCCGCCATACACCTCGTAGCCCAGTTCGCGAAGACGCTTCAGCATGCGTCGGGCATTGTCCATGTAATAGTCGATGGTGGCCTGTATCTGCTGCCTGCCCTCGGGCGAATAGACAGCCTCGGCGGCCCGCTGCGATATGTAGCTGGTGCCGTTGAACTTGGTGCATTGACGGCGCAGCCACAACTGGTTCAGCGGGATGCGCTCGCCTTCGAAGGTCGATACGCTGACCTCCTTGGGCACCACGGTATAGCCACAGCGCACACCGGTGAAACCTGCCGTCTTGGAGAACGAGTGGAACTCCACGGCACACTTCTTGGCACCCCGTATCTCGTAGATGCTGTGCGGAATCTCGGGGTCGCGGATGTAGGCCTGGTAGGCGGCATCGAAGAGAATCAGCGCGTCGTTCTTCAGCGCATAGTTCACCCACTTGCGCAACTCCTGCTTGGTCAGCACCGTGCCCGTCGGATTGTTGGGGTAGCACAGGTAGATGACATCCACAGGGCGGCCCTTGGGCAGCTCCGGTATAAAGCCGTTCTCCGCCGTCGTGGGCAGGTAGCGCACATTCGTCCATCGTCCGTCGCGATACGTGCCGCAGCGCCCGATCATTACGTTCGAGTCGATATAGACGGGATAGATGGGGTCGGTCACGCCGATGAAATTGTCCCAATGCAGCAGTTCCTGGAAATTGCCGGTATCGCTCTTCGCCCCGTCGTTCACGAATATCTCGTCGATGCTGAGTCGCACGCCACGCGGTGCAAAGTCGTTCTTTAGAATGGCCTCACGCAGGAAAGGATAGCCCTGTTCGGGACCGTATCCACGGAAACCCTCTACGGTGGACATTTCGTTGACAGCCTTGTGCATAGCCTCCACGACGGCGGGGGCCAGCGGCTGTGTGACATCGCCGATGCCCAGGGGAATCACATCGGCCTTGGGGTGCATCACCTTGAAGGCATTCACCTTCTTGGCAATGTCGGCGAACAGGTATTTGTTCTGCAGGTTCAGGAAATGTATGTTTACTAGTGCCATATCAATAATTCATAATTTATAATTCAATCTCGCCGTCGAAGACAAATTCGGCGGGTCCGGTCATATAGACGTGGTTATCGCTTTCGCACCATTCAATGTGAAGCGTGCCGCCATCCATCACGATATTGCTCTTGCGCCCTGCCTTGCCAGTAACGGCGGCCGCAACAGCTGTAGCACAGGCTCCCGTACCGCAAGCCTGAGTGATGCCGCTGCCACGTTCCCAGACACGCGTCCTGATACGACCGTCGGGCAGAACTTGCGCAAACTCTATGTTGCAGCGCTGCGGGAAGGCAGGATGCTGTTCCAGTTCTTGTCCCGTCTCACCCACCTGGTCCACCTCGTCCGTGAAGATAACATAGTGGGGATTGCCCATTGATACGAAAAGAGCAGACCCGCCCCCTTGCCCCTCCCTGTGATGGAGGGGGGTAGATAGACTTTTCGCGAGAGTGGGATTGAAAAGGGTCTCGTCTTCGAAGACTGGCTCACCCATATCCACTGTTACGTATTCAACTATGTCGTTGACAATGTGCAGACGAAGAATCTTGATACCCGATAAAGTCAGCAGACGGATCTCGGTCTCTTGGTAACCATTCCCCTCCTTCACAGGGAGGGGCCAGGGGTCGGTCTTCTTCTCATAGAGATACTTTCCAATACACCTCGACGCATTGCCACACATCATGGCCTCACTCCCGTCAGCATTATATATATGCATGGTATAGTCGGCTTCCGGAACAGGCGATTTCCCTATCAGCACCAGACCGTCGGACCCGATACCCTTGTGGCGGTCGCTCCAGGCGATGGCTGCTGACGCGGGGTCTGGCACGGTGAACTCCATCGTATTGACATAGATGTAGTCGTTTCCGCAACCATGCATCTTCGAAAATCTGAGTTTTTGTGCCAATTTGCTCATAAATGTCTAGTTATTCTGTCTTTTTGATAACATTTCAAGTGCAAAGGTAGTCAAAAAGTCAAAACCGACCAAAGAATGTCGCCGTTATGTTTGTAAAAAAACCGAATAAATATCATTTTGTATAGTCTTCCATCGAAAACCATACCTTTCTATTGACACATTGAATACTTATCCCTCTGTTTTTGTGCAAAGTGTAAGAATAGTACTGTGTAAATAACCGTTCTTACTATCTTGCACGAAATTAGTGCCTTGATTTGTGCTATTGTTTCATCCAATACTGCCGTTCCTGCTCTGGCATTTTTTCGATGGCATAGCGGAGTGCGGTGCGGGGCATCTCGTGGACGTGCTGACGGAGAAAGTCACGAAGCAGGTCTGTCGATACGCGCTTGCCCATCTCGCGGAGCATCCATCCCACTGCCTTGTGCATCAGGTCGTGAGGATGGTGCAGATGGATTTCGGCATAACGCAGGCACCACGAGGGGTCGCCCGTTTGCGAGGTCTTCCACGAACAAACGATGCTCATGCGCTGTTTCCACAGGCATGGACTCTTGGCAAGGTCGTCGAGCAGTTTTATCTTATAGTCTTTGTCGCCCAGGCTTGATGGCAGCAGAAGCCAGTGACCGAGAATCTTGGGGGTAGAGAGGTCCACGAGATCCCAGTTGTTTGCCTGCTCTGCATATTGCAGATACATCGATAGAATTTCATCGCGGGCTTTAATAGCCGATTGGTCGTTCTCCAACCGCTTGCTTGCCAGTTTCTCGAATTTGGACACCAGTATCAACAGTCCGCAAAGTCTTATCTCGTGCCAACGGTTCATCAGCAATTCCGGCACTTCGCTCAAGGGGAAGTCTCTTGGAACTGCTTCGACAACCTTACGTGTCTGGGGCACCTTCAGTCCCAGAAACTCATCGCCCTCGCCATATTCGCCAGGTCCCGTCTTAAAAAATCCCATGAGTATCTGCCGTTGCTCGTCGTTCTGCAACGACTCCATGTGTTGTATGATTTCTTTTGCCGTCATCTTGTTGCTATTTGGCGACAAAGTTACGAAAAACTTCGCCATGAAATGGCAGAGTTACGAAAAAAACGAGGAAAATCCCTGAATTCCGTATAGAAAAACAGGGATTTTCTAAAAAATGGAACAATAGTACATTTACTTTTTCAAGAAGGTATCAACTTTTTGGGCAGTTTGACGACCACTGGCCATCGCGCGAACAACGAGCGAGGCACCATTGGCTGAGTCGCCACATACGAATACATTCTTGGGATATTCTGGATGATCGGGCTTCAGGAAGCCCATAGCGAGAAGCACCAACTCAGCCTTGATGATTTCGGGTTTACCCTTCTCAACCATGATGGGACGACCACCGTCGGGATTGGGCTTCCAGTCTATCTCCTGTACCTTCACACCAGTCAGTTTGCCGTCCTTGCCCAGGAACTCCAGGGTGTTGATGTTCCAGCGACGGGTGCAGCCCTCCTCGTGCGACGACGTCGTCTTAAGGGTGCGAGGCCAGTTGGGCCATGGGTTCTGCGGATCGTCTGGACCTTCCATAGGACGGGGCATAATCTCTATCTGCGTGACGCTCTTACATCCCTGACGGTGGGCAGTACCGATGCAGTCGGAACCCGTATCGCCACCACCGATGACCAGCACGTCCTTTCCTTTGGCCGTGATACGCTCCTCCTTTGAGAATTCCATGCCGGCGAGCACGCGGTTCTGCTGCGAGAGCAGTTCGAGGGCAAAGTGCACGCCCTGGAGTTCGCGGCCAGGAGCTTTGAGATCGCGAGCTGTAGGGGTTCCAGTAGCGATGACGATGGCGTCGTAAGCAGAGAGGATAGAGTCTCCAGAAATTCTAGATATTCTAGAGTGATATCTAAACTCGATGCCTTCCTGCTCGAGCAGGGCGATACGACGGTCGATGACGGCCTTGTTGAGTTTGAAGTTGGGGATGCCGTAGCGCAGCAAGCCACCTGCAGCCTCGTTCTTCTCAAACACGGTTACCGAATAACCCATCAGGTTCAGGTCGTTGGCTGCTGCCAGACCAGCAGGACCGGCACCGATTACTGCCACCTTCTTACCATTACGCTGAATATCAGTACGCGGTAGTATAAATCCTTCTTGGAAAGCCATCTCGGTGATAGCAGCTTCATCCTCGCGGTTGGTGGTAGGCTCATGGTTGAAACGGTTCAGCACGCAGGCTTTCTCGCAGAGTGCTGGACAGATACGGCCCGTGAACTCAGGGAAAGGATTGGTGCTGTTCAGCAACCTGTAAGCCAATTCCCACTCGCCCTTATACAGGGCATCGTTCCACTCAGGGGCTTTGTTGCCTAGCGGACAAGCCCAGTGGCAGAAGGGCACGCCACAATCCATGCAGCGCGATGCCTGGAGTTTACGTTCGCGGGTGTTGAGTGTTTGCTCCACCTCACCAAAGTCGTGGATTCTATCGTGAATGGGGCGGTAGCCAGCCTCCTGTCGATGTATCTCTAAAAATGCTTTTGGATTTCCCATTTTATTTATTGATCATTGAAGATTGAACATTGAACATTAATAGTCGCGCTGGATGTCGGCAATCTTTTCGTGCAGACGTGCCATCTTCTCTTCTTCGAGCACACGTTTGTACTCGATAGGTACTACCTGGATGAAGTCCTCGATGTAGCGGTGCCAGTTGTCGAGCATGCGCCCTGCAAGGGCAGAGCCCGTATGCAGATAGTGCTGGCGGATGAGTTCCAGGAGTTCCTTGCGCGACACAGAGTCCTCCACCAACGAGAGTTCCACCATATCCATATTGCAGAAATAGTCGAACGTGTGATCTGGGTCATAGACATAAGCCACGCCACCAGACATTCCTGCGGCGAAGTTGCGGCCCGTCTTTCCCAATACTACCACACGACCGCCAGTCATGTACTCGCAGCAGTGGTCTCCGGCACCCTCAATGACAGCGATGGCACCTGAGTTGCGCACACCGAAGCGCTCGCCCACCTTTCCGTTGATGTAGAGCTCACCACTGGTAGCACCATATAGTCCCGTATTACCAGCGATGATATTCTCCTCGGCCTTGAAGTTGTCGCTGCGACGTGCCGGTGGCAGAATCGAGATGCGACCACCCGAGAGTCCCTTGCCGAAATAGTCGTTGGTCTCACCTTCTAATCGGATGTCGATGCCCTTCACAGCAAAGGCTCCGAAACTCTGACCTGCCGAACCCTTAAACTTAATCTTGATGGTACTGTCGGGCAGACCCTCCTCACCATATTTCTTGGCGATGACACCCGAGAGCATCGTACCTACTGCACGGTCGGTATTCTTGATGGCGTAGTCGAGCGAAACTTCCTCACCGTCGTTGATAGCCTTATGTGCGGACTTGATAATCTCCTCGTCCTTCACACCAGTAACCTTGGTAAAAGCACCACGGTCCCAGTAGAGGGCCTTGTCCGTCTCGGGCTTGTGCAGCAGGCGGGCGAAGTCGATGGTTTGCCATTTCTCAGCGGCAGCCAATTTTTCACTTTTCACTTTTAACTTTTCACTTATTTCGATGAGTTCCGTATGCCCGATAATCTCCTTCAGACTCTTGACTCCTATCTCTGCGAGGTATTCACGCACCTGCTGCGCCAGGAAGGTGAAGTAGTTCACCACATACTCCGCACGACCTTCAAAGTGCTTGCGCAACTCCGGGTTCTGGGTGGCCACACCCATCGGACAGGTATTCGTATTGCATTTACGCATCATGACGCAGCCCAGCACAATGAGTGGCAACGTACCAAACGAGAACTCGTCGGCACCCAGCATCGCCATGATAATCACATCCTTCGCGGTCTTCAACTGCCCGTCGGTCTGCAGACGAACCTGGTTGCGCAGCCCGTTCATCACCAATGTCTGCTGCGTCTCGGCCAGTCCTATCTCGGGGCTTATACCTGCAAAACGCATCGAACTGGCAGGCGAAGCACCCGTACCACCCTCGGCACCTGAAATGACAATCAGGTCGGCCTTGGCCTTTGCCACACCGGCTGCGATGGTGCCCACGCCACTCTCGGCTACGAGTTTTACGCTCACGGCAGCCGTCGGGCTGATATTCTTCAGGTCGAAGATGAGCTGTGCCAGGTCTTCGATAGAGTAAATGTCGTGATGAGGTGGGGGAGAGATGAGCGAGATGCCGGGAATGGCGTTACGCGTCTTCGCGATGATGTCGTTCACCTTAAAACCAGGTAACTGTCCACCCTCACCGGGCTTAGCACCTTGTGCCACCTTAATCTGTATCTCTTCCGCATTCACCAGGTATTCGGCAGTAACGCCAAAGCGACCCGATGCAATCTGCTTGGTCTTACTGCTGAGCGATACGCCATCCACCTCCGTGTGATAGCGGGCATTGTCCTCACCACCCTCACCGGTATTTGAGCGTGCACCCAGTTTATTCATCGCTAATGCCAAAGCCTCATGGGCCTCGATGCTCAAGGCACCAAACGACATTGCACCTGTGACAAAGTGCCTCACGATACTCTCAACAGGCTCTACCTCGTCGAGGGAGATGGAAGACCCTCCCCCCTGCCCCTCCCTGTCATGGAGAGGAGTAGTAACTTTCTTGAATCGAAGGAAGTCACGCAAGAAGATGGGAGATTCTTTCTCGTCAACCAATTTTGACCACTCTTTAAACTTCTCGTAGTTTCCCTGACGGCATGCCAGCTGCAACTTGGCAATGGTCTCTGGATTCCATGCGTGCTTGATACCGTCCTTGCGCCACGAGAACTGTCCATGATTAGCAAGGTAACCGCTCCCCTCCCTTATAGGGAGGGCTTGGGGGAGGGTCTGCAAACGAACCTGATCCCTCGCAATCTCCTTCAGTCCGATACCACCGATGGTGCTCGTCTCAGTACCGAAATAGCGGTTCAACAGGTCTTCGCTCAGTCCGATGCTCTCGAAAATCTTCGCACCACGATACGAACGGATGGTCGAGATACCCATCTTCGACATAATCTTCTTCAGACCCTTATCCACAGCCTTGATATAGTGGGATTCTGCCGTTGCATACTCCTCTTGGATCTTGCCACGCTTCACTAGGTCATCGAGAATGGCGAAAGTCATATAGGGACATAAGGCACTGGCACCATAACCCAACAGCAGCGCTGCATGCATTGTCTCACGAATCTCGCCGCTCTCTACGATCAAGGCGGTCTGCACACGCTTACCCACGCTGATCAGGTAGTGATGGACAGCACTTACGGCCAGCAGCGATGGGATGGCAGCGTGCGTCTCGTCGAGGTCGCGATCGCTCAGAATGATGTAGTTCACGCCTTCGTCAACACTCTCCTCCGCCTTCTTGCAGAGGTCATCGAGTGCCTGACGAAGTCCGCTCTCACCCTGTGTCATCTCAAAGAGAATCGGTAACTTCCTGGTGTTAAAGCCCTTATAACGGATATTACACAGTATGTCGAGTTGTGTGTTGGTCAGTACGGGTTGTGGCAGACGTACCATCTTACAGTTCGAGGCATCGGGCGTCAGGATATTCGTTCCTACGGCACCGATATATTCCGTCAGACTCATCACCAGTTCCTCGCGGATGGGGTCGATAGCGGGGTTGGTCACCTGTGCAAACTGCTGACGGAAGTAGTTGAAGAACACCTGTGGACGATCGCTAATCACCGCCAACGGGGTGTCGTTACCCATGGCAGCCACAGGCTCCTGTCCGGCGGTAGCCATCGGAATGATCGTCTTGTCGAGATCTTCCTGTCCGTAGCCAAACATCACCAACTTACGTTGCAAGTCACTCACGCTATTGTCCACCTTACGACCGCTCTTCAGTTTCTCCAACTGTACGCGGTTCTCAGAGAGCCACTCGCGATACGGATGGGCCTTGGCCAACTGTTCCTTGATCTCACCGTCGTAGTATATCTTACCCTCCTGAGTGTCTATCAGCAGAATCTTTCCGGGTTGCAGGCGTCCTTTCGACACCACATCACCAGGCTCGAAGTCCATCACGCCCACCTCACTGGCTACCACCATCACACCTTGTTTGGTGATGGTATAGCGACTGGGGCGCAGACCGTTTCTGTCGAGCATTCCACCTGCATAGCGTCCGTCACTGAACAACAGCGCAGCTGGTCCGTCCCACGGTTCCATCAGGATAGAGTGATACTCGTAGAAGGCCTTCAGGTCTTCGCTGATGGGGTTCTTATCATTGAAGCTCTCGGGCACGAGGATCGCCATCGCCTGCGGCAACGACAGTCCGCTCATCATCAGGAACTCAAACACGTTGTCGAGTGATGCGGAGTCGCTCATACCCTCCTGTACGATGGGGCACAGGTCTTTGATGTCGCCCAGTGCCTCACTTGAGAGCACACTCTCGCGGGCCTTCATCCAACCGCGGTTGCCACGAATGGTATTGATCTCACCGTTGTGTGCCAGCAGACGGAAGGGTTGTGCCAACTTCCACTTGGGGAAGGTGTTGGTCGAGAAACGCGAGTGCACCAATGCCAGTCCGCTGGTAAAATAGTCGTTCGAGAGGTCGGGAAAATATCGTCGCAGCTGACCGCTGGTCAGCATACCCTTGTAGATGATATTCTTGTTCGACAATGAGCACAGGTAGAAGTCCTCGTCATCGATACGATTCTCTATACGCTTGCGAACCTTATATAATATACGCTCAAACACGGGCACGTCCTCCTCGCTCACGCCCGTCACGAAAATCTGCCTGATGTCTGGTTCCACCTCGCGCGCTGCCACACCCAACACCTCAGGGTTCGTAGGCACCGTGCGCAGGTGCATCAGCGTCAACCCTTCGCGCTCAATCTCCTCGATCATCACGCTCAGAATCTGCTGCTGGGCTTTCTCATCTTTTGGAAGAAACACGAGGCCCGTGCCATACTTTCCTTTCTCCGGAACAGGAATGCCTTGTAACAAGATAAACTCGTGGGGAATCTGCAGCATGATACCAGCGCCATCGCCAGTCTTGTCACGTGTCTCTGCTCCTCGGTGTTCCATATTTTCCAATACGCGTAACGCTTGATCCACCAATTCGTGGCTCTTGCCTCCGTGTATGTTAACCACCATACCCACACCACATGCGTCGTGTTCATAGTCTGGTTGATAAAGTCCACTGTTATCCATTTTTCTTTTCATATTATATTAATATATCTTTCGAAACTTGGCTGCAAAGGTACTGTAAAACGGTTTGTCAGAAAACTTTTTCTTTCTTTTTTAATCATCGAATGTGTGTGTTAGTGACACTTTGTAACAAAATGGTACTACATATGGCCTAAATAATGACATAATAATTAAAATACAGCAGTTTATATAACAATATGATATTTTACAAACAAAAGTACATGCAAAATGATAATTATTCTTTGTTTTTTACAAGCAAAACGTTGTACCTTTGCAGCGGATATTTTTAACGTTTTACCAAATAGAAGTAAAAAGATGATGGAAGCATTAAGATTTCAGGTTGTCGGTGAGGCATTCAAAAAGAAGCCTCTTGACGTAAAAGCACCTAGTGAGAGACCTTATGAGTATTTTGGTAAGAAGGTCTTTAATCGTGAAAAAATGTATAAGTACCTGCCTAAGGACGTGTACGAGAAAATGGTTGATGTAATAGAAAATGGTGCACGCCTAGACAGAATTGTTGCCGATGCCGTTGCTGCGGGTATGAAGCAGTGGGCCATAGAGAATGGTGTGACCCACTATACACACTGGTTCCAGCCTCTTACTGAGGGCACTGCTGAGAAGCATGACTCATTCATTGAGCACGATGGAAAGGGTGGTATGGTAGAGGAGTTTACCGGTAAACTTTTGGTTCAACAGGAGCCTGATGCCTCGTCGTTCCCCAGTGGTGGTATTCGTTCAACCTTCGAGGCACGTGGTTACTCAGCATGGGATCCCACCTCTCCCGTGTTTATCATAGACGATACACTTTGTATTCCTACAGTCTTTATCAGTTATAGCGGTGAAGCGCTTGATTACAAGGCTCCTTTGTTGCGCGCTCTGCATGCGGTCAACGTGGCAGCAACAGATGTTTGTCATTATTTTGATCCTACTGTCAAAAAAGTAACCTCTAACCTGGGATGGGAACAGGAATACTTTTTGGTAGATGAAGGTCTCTATGCTGCACGTCCGGATTTGTTGTTGACGGGGCGTACGCTGATGGGGCACGATTCGGCAAAGAACCAGCAGATGGATGACCATTACTTCGGTGCTATTCCTGAGCGCGTACAGGCCTTTATGAAGAATCTAGAATTTGAGGCTTTGGAACTGGGCATTCCCGTAAAGACCCGTCATAACGAGGTGGCTCCCAACCAGTTTGAGTTAGCTCCTATTTTCGAGGATACCAATCTGGCAGTTGACCATAACATGCTGCTGATGTCAGTCATGAAGCGTGTTGCCCGTAAGCATGGCTTCCGTGTACTGCTGCATGAAAAGCCTTTCGCAGGCATTAATGGTTCGGGAAAGCACAACAACTGGTCATTGAGTACCGATAACGGCATCCTGCTTCATGCGCCCGGAAAGACGCCTGAGCAGAACCTGCGCTTTGCCACCTTTATTGTTGAGACCCTGATGGGTGTCTATCGTCATAACGGCTTGCTTAAAGCCTCGATTATGAGTGCCACCAATGCACACCGTCTAGGCGCCAATGAGGCTCCCCCAGCTATCGTGTCAAGTTTTCTTGGTAAGCAGGTAAGTGAATTGCTCGACCACATCGAGAAGGCTGATGTTGACGATATATTGGCTATGACAGGCAAGCAGGGTTTGAAGATGGATATTGCAGAAATACCAGAGCTACTCATTGACAATACCGATCGTAACCGCACCTCTCCATTTGCCTTTACAGGCAACCGTTTTGAGTTCCGTGCCGTTGGTAGTGAAGCTAACTGTGCCAGTGCTATGATAGCCCTCAATGCTGCTGTAGCTGAGTCATTGGTTGATTTCAAGAAACGGGTGGATGCTCGTATTCCTGAGTTTACTGAAAAGTTGAAAGGAACGGCTCATAACGCGACTTTCCATGCCATCATTGAAGTGTTACGTGAAGATATTAAGACTTGCAAGCCTATCCGTTTCGATGGCAATGGCTATAGCGACGAGTGGGTGGCTGAAGCAGAGAAGCGTGGACTTGATGTGGAGAAGTCTTGTCCGAAAATTTTTGAACGTTATCTTGATAAGAGTAGTATCCAGATGTTTGAGAGTCTAGGCGTAATGACTAAGAAGGAACTAGAGGCTCGTAATGAGGTAAAATGGGAAACTTACACCAAGAAAATTCAGATTGAAGCTCGTGTTCTGGGTGACCTGTCGATGAACCACATTATCCCAGTGGCTACGCGCTACCAAAGTGAGTTGCTTAGCAATCTGAATCACATGTCTGTTGTGTTCCCAATAGATACAGCAGATAAGCTCTCAGCCCGTAATAAGAAGATTATTCAGGAGATTTCAGAGCGTACTTCTGCCATCGAAAAAGGTGTGGAGGAGTTGGTTGAGGCTCGAAAGAAAGCCAACAAAATAGATGGTGAACACGAAAAGGCTATTGCATATCACGATAAGGTGGAGCCCTATCTTGATGAAATACGTTATCAGATAGATAAACTCGAACTCATTGTTGATGATGCCCTTTGGCCGCTACCAAAATATCGAGAGCTGCTATTCATAAGATAGTTTGAAGTTTGCAGAAAGGTGGATTTTACTCGTGAGAGTAGTTCCACCTTGTTTTTTTTATCGATGAAATTTTTGAACAGTCGTAGCCATTTTTAAACATTTCTTACGTTAAAAATGTAGGGAAAATGTTGTTGTTTTAAAAAAAATGTATATCTTTGCACCATTATTACAGCTGTTTGGAGTGAAAAAACTAAATAATTATCGATAATGAAAAAGAAAAATTGGATGAAAGGTCTTGCCCTGACGGCATTGGGCCTTATGGCAGTATCTTGTAATAAGATGGATTTCGGGGGGATGCAAATCACAGAAGAGGTGATTACCCAGAATGCAGAGGAGAAACTTGGCATCACTATTGCTGACGGTCAGACTTGGCAGATGACGCAGCAGGTGAACGCCAAGGTTGATGTGAATATGAGCAATGGCGAAGATTATAAAGTAGCTATTTACTCAAATAATCCTATTCTTGACGGTCATGGAATAGTATTGGCTGAAGGAAAGGTGTCTGATGGAGGACATTTCTCTAAGAATTTCACTTGTCCTACGAGTAGTTCAGAGCTTTATATTGGGTTGACTGATGCTGCAAACTACACTATTTATAAACCTGCAGTGATAGAAAATGGTGTACTGGGTGTCGCATTTGGAACGACGGCAAAGAATAATGCTCCCCGTAGGTCTTATCAGGTTGGTAATGATGTCTATGATGTGTTTACTTTCCCAACAGCAGAGGAACTGCAGGCCGCTTTCCCGACATCAATACCTGCAGGTGCTGACGAAGTGGCAGATTTGGCTACGATGGAGAAGTATAACACCAAGTATTACGAATACCAAAACCTCTATTGGATTTATCTGAGAAATGGCGCAGGCTATAATTACAAGGTGACCAAGACGGGTGAAGTAGAGATTGGCGGTACATGGAATAATGCGGCTGTCGGTCCATACAATGTTTACGTTGCTGTTAATGGAAATGTTACTTTGAAACGTAACGGCACGGAAAAGATGAACCTCTACATTCTGAGCGGTAATGTGACTATTGACAGTAATTTCGGAGAGTGTGGCGGTATGATTTCTGTAGCTGAAGGTGCTACACTTAATGATGCCCGCGATCATATTGCTCACAATAGTGGCATCACGGTGTATAACCATGGTACTTTCAATACTACAAATTACAAGTATGATATTGGAAATAATGCGAAGATATATAATGAGGCAGCATTTACTTCCACAAACGCACTCAGCTATAGTGCCGGCTCCAGCAATACATCCTATTTTTACAATATTGGCGATGATGCCTTGTTGACAGCTCCTTCTATGACGTTCAATTCCACCTGTAACTTCATTTCTGAAGGAACGGTGAATATTGCCGGTGAGACTTTCGTCACACAGAGTGGTATTACGTGGGTGAACAATGGTAAATATACAACGAACACATTGAAGTTCAGTGCACATAACGGTACATTCTACAACTATTGCCAACTCATAGTAAAAGACAACTGTTGGTTCCTGGACGGAAGTTTTAACATGATGGACAATAGCTATGCCGAAATGGGAACGGCTGTAGTCAATAACTTCCATGTTGTGATGGGTAACAATTCTGGTCTCAACATCAAGAATGGTACTGCGTTTGGTCAGCAGGGCAATGGTATTGATCAGGGCTTCTTTGCTAAGGATGATAATGCTGTTGCCTATGTGCGCTTGGGTGGCGTAACCAAAATACCATTCCATAACTCACCATGTGCCCTTCAAATCTCTGGTGCACATCTGACTTTCTGCTATGAGACTATGAATTTCTATGATGGATGCTCTTTAGACTTTTATGCTTCGTATGAAAATGCCAACTATTGGAATCAGGGTGATGCAGCAAAGATTGCATACGAAAAAAGTCGTGATCGTACGTGGAAGAATAATGGTGCCATAGAGGTTTCGTTTACTGATGGCAACTTTGCTCCTGTAAGGGCTGGTGAGTGTTCAGCCACTTGGAATAGAAGTGGAACGGTAAAGGATGAAACTTATCCTGTTTACTGCTATGCCTTTGAGGATACCAAGGTGGGCGACTACGACATGAACGACGTTGTGATTAAGGCGCAAGAGACGGCGAATGGTAAGATTAACCTAAAGGTGGTGGCTTGTGGTGCTACGCTTAACCTGAACATCCGCCTTTATCCAGCGGGTACTCGTTCTACCAACGAGGTAGCTCACTATGATGGATCGCCCGAGACGCTCACATACAATGGGCAGGATGAGGTCCACCTGATGTTAGGTGCTGAGGCTGGTGCAATGGTGAACACAGGTTCTTCAGCAACGGCACGTCCTATCACTATTCAAATTGACAAGGGAAATTACGATCCTGCTCACTTGCCACTGGCCATCTTCTCTGCTGCTCAGGGTGAGATACGTCTGGCGGGTTCTGGACAGGCTCCCTACGGTGTCATCATCCCAGAAGACTGGAGCTGGCCTAGAGAGCGTATCTGTATCACGCAGGCTTACAATGAGGCTGGTCATCGCTTTGCTGACTTTGCTGCAACAGTAGGTACTGCTGAGGACTGGTATAAGCATCCTACCAATTGGGTAATGAATGAGGCTTCACTGGGATATTGATGAAAAAATTTTTTTGGTTCGTTGCCATCAGCATGGCGATTGGGGCAATGCTGACTTCGTGCAAGAAAAACCTCTTTGATCCCGATTTTGCCAAAGAGGCCTTGAAGTTGACCTTCCACAACGACGTGGTTGATCCTGACCATACGTGGAGCCTGATGAACGACTATACGGTGAGCGTGACAGCCAATGTGGAGGATGTTGAACGTGTGGAAATCCTGTCCCAGAACCCTTATACCGCTGGTGAAAAGAGTGTGGAGGTAATGGCTCAGCGTGATGTGACGGAAGGTGAGACATTCAGCTTGGCCTACTCCGTGCCATCGGTGAACGATAGTGTGTATGTGGCTGCTGTCACATCGGACGGTCGCTACCGGGTGGTTGCTATGGAGTCGGGGACCTCCAGCATCGACTTCTCCAAGATTAACACGAAGAATACGGGTAAGTTGTCGCCACCAGTGTCGCAAGAGGTTTATTACTGCTTCTGCAATTCCTTTCCGCAACCTAGTGCGACATGGAGTTTCACCGACTGTGTGATGCGCTTGTCGAAAGAGGTCATAGATGAGCAGACGTTCCGTATCTATGTGACCTTAGTAGCAATGGGATGTTCCAGTCAGGTGGCAGCAGCGTTGCGCTTGGACGGTATCAGCTACGATGATGTGGAGAGTGTCAACATTTCGAACGGGAAGACATTCAACAGGTATGAGGGCGTGCGCCGGACGATTATTAGGGATGACAACACGATGTTGAAAGGACAGGATGGCTCGTTGGTGATTAATCTTTTTGACGACGGTCATCTGGCTTTTACGGTGAATGTGGATGATGCAGGTGTCGTGACACGATATATCACGAATGTGACGCATAATACGGACGAGACTCACAAGGAATTCAGTCCGGTGACGGTGAGCTACGATGTGAAGTTCAAGAAGCGTAATGTGCCCTATCAGATAAGCTTTATTGACCTAGACCCCTTTATTTTGTACAACTACAACAACAATGTATGGGAGGTTCACAAGTATGTCTATAAGTTCAAGGAGACGCTCTATAGCTATTATAGCGGCAGCCCTTCCAGCTACGACACGGGTTTTACGTGGGCTTTGGAGGTTCCTTACAAATGGTTCCGCTATCCGCTACTGAACATCTCTATGGGAAGTTATAAGAATGGTGTGATTTATGGAGCCTATCAACAGCCTTATCACTCTTTTGGTGAGTGGGGTGAGGATATGGATGTAGCGCGAGACTGGTATCTTTATCCTTCTCCGAATGTGTATTAATATTTTTTTGCTGACAAGAAATGGTACTGAATTATATATGGGTTGCTTTCTTCCTCGTTGCCTTCGTGATAGCAGCGATAAAACTACTTTTTCTGGGAGACTATGAGGTATTTCCGGCGATGATGGACTCTACGTTCTCATCGTCAAAGACTGCTTTTGAGATATCGCTGGGACTGACTGGTGTGCTGTCACTCTGGCTTGGTGTGATGAAGGTAGGCGAAAAGGGTGGGGTAGTCAATGTTTTGGCGCGCCTGCTGTCGCCTGTGTTTACCAAGTTGTTTCCTGACATTCCGAAGGGACACCCAGTGACAGGTTCTATCTTCATGAATATTGCTGCCAACATGCTGGGACTGGACAACGCTGCCACGCCGCTTGGACTGAAGGCGATGGAACAGATGCAGGAGTTGAACATGAGGAAGGATACGGCATCGAACCCGATGATCATGTTCCTGGTGTTGAATACGTCGGGACTGACGCTTATCCCCGTCAGTATCATGGTATATCGTGCACAGATGGGTGCCGCACAGCCTACAGACATCTTCATCCCCATCCTGCTGGCTACGTTTTTCTCGACACTGGCAGGTATCACAATCACTTCGCTCTTTCAGCGCATCAACCTGCTGAACCGTACCATTCTGTTAACGCTAGGAGGAGCCTGTGCGGTGGTGGCTGCTATCATCTGGGGTTTCTCACAGATGGATCCCGATACGATGAACCGTGTGAGCACCACGTCAGCCAATATTCTACTGATGATGATTATCACAGGTTTCATACTGGCTGGTGTGCGCAAGAAAGTGAATGTTTACGATGCCTTCATCGAAGGAGCCAAAGACGGCTTTCAGACCGCTGTACGCATTATTCCCTATCTGGTTGCTATCCTTGTGGGAATTGGTGTGTTCCGTGCCTCTGGTGCTATGGATATGCTCATTGGAGGCATGCGCTGGTGTGTGGAACTGACAGGTGTTAATGCCCAATGGGTGGATGCTATGCCAACGGCTCTAATGAAGCCGTTGAGTGGCAGTGGTGCCCGTGGTATGATGGTGGATGCGATGACGACCTATGGCGCCGACTCGTTTGTGGGTCGCCTGTCGTGTGTGTTTCAGGGTTCTACAGATACCACTTTCTACATTCTGGCCGTTTACTTCGGTAGTGTAGGTGTGTCAAAAACGCGTCATGCCGTTTCCTGCGGTTTGCTGGCCGACTTGGCCGGCATCATAGCAGCCATCGCTATATGTTATTTGTTTTTTAACTAGTGAGAACTAGTAAGCCTAGTCATATTAGATATACCAGAAAAGATAGAAACGAAAACAATGGGGAAGCTAACAACCATTTTCAAAGATACGGCCATCTACGGACTGTCGAGCATTATAGGCCGCTTCCTGAATTATCTGCTGGTACCGCTCTATACGGCACAGTTCTCTGCTGCCAGTGGAGCCTATGGTATCATCACCAATATTTATGCTTACGTGGCACTGGCCATGGTGTTGTTAACGTTCGGTATGGAGACAACCTATTTCCGGTTTACCAACAAGACACATACGGACTCGGAAACCGTCTATGGTACCACACTGATTACTGTGGGCTCGATATCGTTGCTATTTGCCGTGTTGGTCCTGCTATTGTTGTCGCCGATCAGTCAGCTGATGGGTTATGGCGACCATCCCGACTATGTAGGTGTGATGGCTGTCACGATAGCCATCGACGCCTTTCTGTGCATTCCTTTTGCCCACTTGCGCCAGCAGCGCAAGGCCCTCAAGTTTGCTGCCCTTAAGCTGTTGAACATCATGGTGTCCATCCTGCTGAATCTCATCTACTTCTATTTCATGGATGGCAAGGATGTGGGCTATGTGTTCTATATTAACCTGGCTTGTACGGTGATGCTTGCTGTCTGCCTGATAACGGAATATACTGGTTTCCGCTGGAGACTCGACACCAAGTTGCTTCGTACCATGCTTAGCTATTCATGGCCTATCTTAGTGCTAGGCATTGCCGGTATCCTGAACCAGACTGCCGACAAGATGCTGTTTCCTTACATCTACAAGGGCAGCGATATGCATGCGCAACTGGGCATCTATGGTGCTTGCTCGAAGATTGCCATGATTATGGCGATGATTACACAGGCGTTCCGCTTCGCCTACGAGCCTATCGTCTTTGCAGGAGTCAAGGATAAAGACCAACACGAGATGTACACAAAGACAATGAAGTATTTCATCATCTTCACCCTGCTGGCCTTCCTGATAGTGGTAGGTTACATAGACCTTTTGAAATACATTATCCGCAATCCCGACTATTGGGTAGGACTGAAGGTCGTACCTATCGTGATGGCTGCTGAAATCATGATGGGCATTTACTTCAACCTGTCATTCTGGTATAAGATCATCGACAAGACCATCTGGGGAGCCGTCTTCTCGGGCATTGGCTGTGCCGTGCTGCTTTTGGTCAACATCATCTTCGTACCCAAATATGGTTTCATGGCTTGTGCATGGGGTGGATTTGCGGGATATGGCGTTGCCATGCTTGCCAGCTATTTTGTGGGGCAGAAGTACTATCCGCTCAACTACCCGCTGAAGGACATTGCCCTGTATGTTTGGCTGACTATTATGGCCTTTACGGTGATGGTTATCGTCAGAGGTAGTCAATCGCTACTGGTTTCGTTGTCTGTCAATACGCTTTTCATCCTTCTCTTCGTAGTTGTTATCATCAGGCGCGACCTGCCCATGGGCAAGTTGCCCGTAATCGGAAAATTCTTTAAATAAAATACATTATGAAAAAACTATTCTTAACATTGATGTGTCTGTGTTCACTCATCGCTAAAGCTGATGAGGGCATGTGGACACTTTACAACCTGCCTGATGCTGTCTATGAACAGATGAAGGAGTATGGCTTCCAATTGTCTAAGGAACAACTCTACCAGAGCAACAATGCTGTCAAGAATGCCGTTGTCAACTTCGGTGGTTTCTGCTCGGGTGTCGTGGTATCGCCCGATGGTCTTGTATTCACCAACCACCACTGTGGTTTCGATGCCATCCGTCAACACTCTACCGTGGAGCATGACTATATGTTGAACGGATTCTATGCCAAGAGCTTCGAGGAGGAACTACCTAATGAAGACCTGTTCGTCAGCTTCATGATAGAACAGAAGGACGTGACCGACCAGATTGCACCAGCTTTGAAGGGCATCAAGCGAAACAAGCAGGGTGCCATTGTAGATAGTATCGAGAATGCATGGCAGAAGGAAATCCGTCAGAAGGACTCCACGCTGCGTGTGGAAATAAAGCCATTCTACGAGGGTAACAAATACTATTGCACCATCTACCGCGACTTCACCGATGTGCGCCTGGTGTTTACCGTTCCCAAGTCGATGGGTAAGTTCGGTGGTGAGACGGACAACTGGATGTGGCCGCGCCAGACGTGCGACTACTCCGTGTTCCGCATCTATGCAGACCCTAAGACAAACGGTCCTGCCAAGTATTCCAAGGACAATGTTCCCTATCATCCCCAATCGTGGGCTCCTGTATCCTTGCAGGGCTACAAGCCTGGTGACTTCTGTATGATAATGGGTTATCCAGGCTCTACCAGCCGCTACCTGTCAAGCTACGGCATTCAGGAGCGCCGTGATGCCATCAATGCACCTCGTGTTCAGGTTCGTGAGGTGAAGCAGAAGGTGATGTTGCGCCATATGCGTGCTTCGGAGGCGGTACGTATCATGTATGAGTCGAAGTATGCCAGCTCTTCCAACTACTGGAAGAACTCCATCGGTATGAACAAGTGTATCGACAGTATTGCCCTCATCCAACAGAAGCAGCAGTATGAGGCCAAGATTCGTCAGTGGCAGGATCAGACAGGCTATCTGAAAGGCGAGCTGGACTTTGACAAGTTGGCAAAGCTCTATCAGCAGCGCATGAAGCTGACACGGGTGCGCACCCTGTTCAGGGAGACCTTCTTCTCTTTCGACGACCAGCTGACGACCCGTGCATGGCGCAGCAGCTGGGGCATGAAGGTCCAGGGTCCTGAGAACAAACCCCAGAAGCAGTATATCACCTTCGACGATAATAGCAAGGAGTGGGACGAGGCGACCGACTGCGAGTTGCTCTCCACACTCATCAGCAACTATCGCCAGCAGGTGGACAGCGAGTATCTGCCAGACTTCTATCAGACCATCGATAAGAAATTCCACGGCGACTATGCAGCCTACGTCAACGCACTGTACAAGAAATCGGTGCTGATGAAGAGCGACAAGCCCATCTACTTCAACAAGAAGAACTACAAGAAAGACCTTGGCGTGCAATATGGTCTCGCCATCAGTGAACTCCTTGCCAAGATTAATGCCGACCTGGGTCAGTTCAGCAACGATATTGCCGAGCAGGAGAAACTGCTGTGTGCCGCCGTGTTGCGCATGGAGCAGGATATGCCTAACTATTCAGATGCCAACTTCACGCTGCGTATGACCTACGGACAGATTGGTGAATACACGCTGGGCGGACGTCCCTCAGGCTATTACACCACAGCCCGTTCGTTGTGGGAGAAGATGCAGAAGGCTGATGATAACTTTGAATATTTTGCAGAGCCTGTGATGCACGAGCTTATGGCACAAAAGGACTTTGGAAAGTATGCCGACTCCTTGACGAAAACGATGCAGCTCTGCTTCCTGTCTAACAACGACATCACGGGCGGAAACTCAGGTTCTCCCATCTTCAACGGCAAGGGCGAACTGCTGGGCTTGGCATTCGACGGCAACTGGGACAGCCTGGCCAGCGACATTTTCTTCGACCGTCAGCTGGCACGCACCATCAATGTGGATGTGCGTTATATGCTGTTCATGATGGACAAGTGGGGACATGCCGACCGTCTGCTGAAAGAGATTAATGCCAAATAAGTCAGGACTGATAATGGCATGAGGAAAACAGTGCTTTCTCTACTCATAGCCACTTGCCTGTCTGCAGGTGCTCAGCAACGAGTCAGTCTGGCAGGTAAGTGGCTATTGAAATATGGTCAGGAAACGACCATTGTGACGTTGCCTGGTACGATGGATACTAACCATAAGGGTATTCCAATTACTCAAAAAGATGAGACTACCCATCTGTCACGTCGCTATAGTTATAAGGGCAAGGCATGGTATGAGAAAGAAATACTGATTCCTCGTACATGGCGTCATAAATCCCTTACGGTCTTCCTGGAGCGTACCAAACCCACATGGCTCTATGTCGATGGGGTGTTGGTTGACTCGTGCAATAACATATCAACCCCACAGCGCTACCAGTTGAACCCGCTGAGACCAGGTCTGCATACACTCCGAATCCTTGTAGATAATAGTAGTGGTGTGCCGGAACAGCTCTATGCCAGCAGTCATGCCTATACGGAAGATACACAAACCAACTGGAACGGCATCATCGGCAAGATGTATATAGAGACTTCGGAGGGGGATGGTAGGGCCAATGGGGCTAATAAGGCTAATGGGGCAAATAGGGCCAATGGGAGCAGGAAGCCTTCCCTCATCATCCGCAATCGCCATTTCTACGATGCTCAGGGACATCGCGTTTTCCTGCGTGGTAAGCATGATGCCTGCGTATGGCCGCTGACGGGTCATTGTCCGATGGACCAGATGGCTTGGCATGAGTATTTCAGGACGTGTCAGGACTATGGCATCAACCATGTGCGTTTCCATTCGTGGTGCCCTCCGGAGGCGGCCTTTGCTGCTGCTGATGAACTGGGCATATACTTGCAACCGGAATTGCCGTTCTGGGGTGATTTCAATGCCAAGGACTCCGTATTGATGCAGTTCCTCCACAAAGAGGGTGTGAATATCATGCGGGAATACAGTCATCACCCCTCATTTGCGATGTTTGCTTTGGGCAATGAGTTGTGGGGTAGCATTGACGAGATGAGCCGTTTTGTGGATGATTTCCGTCTGTTGGCTCCCCATGTGCTGTTCACGTTTGGCTCCAACTATTATTTAGGGTATCAAGGTGTGAAGCCCGGTATGGACTATTTCACCACCTGTCGGGTAGGCGGTGAGGCATGGGGCAGTTACGACACCCATACACGTGGTTCCTTCTCGTTTGCCGATGCCAAGACGGGCGGTATGCTCAATACGGAATATCCGAACACGGTGATGACCTTGGAAGCAGGCTGCAAGAAATCTTCAGTCCCTGTTATCAGTCATGAGACAGGACAGTTTCAGACCTATCCCGACTTCGACGAAATCAAGAAATATACGGGTGTGCTCTATCCTTACAATATGGAGGTGTTCCGCGCCCGACTGGATGCTGCCGGCATGCTTGACCAAGCCAAGGATTTCCATCGAGCCAGCGGGTTGTGGTCGTTGGAACTGTATAAGGCAGACATCGAGTTGGACCTTCGCACGGAAAGCATGGACGGTTTCCAACTGCTTGATCTGCAAGACTATCCCGGACAGGGCTCAGCCTATGTGGGTATCCTTGATGCCTTCATGTATCCCAAACCATTAAGCACCGTTCGCCAGTGGCGCCAATGGTGCAATGCGGTGGTTCCCCTTGCTATTATGCCCAGCTACGTATTCACCGCAGGACAGCACCAGGACATAGAAGTAAAGATAGCCAACTACAGCGGTCAGTCGCTGAAAGGGAAGAGACTCTCGTGGGTATTGGGCAACATGGAGGGCGACATGGAGATTCCTGATGGTGAGGGGTTGCTGACGGTAGGTACGATACCTTTCGAGGCGCCCATCCTTCACACAGGCTGCGACCTGACCTTCTTCCTCGGTATTGACGATACGGAATACCATAATACTTATAAGGTATGGGTCTATCCGAAGGAGGTAAGACTGGAAAGAGAGGGCATCGTGATTACTCACCAGATGACGGAAGATATCATCCAGCAGCTGGAGGCTGGTGCCAAGGTGCTGTGGATGCCCGACACCACGCAGCTACAAGGCAAGACAGTCGGCGGTCTCTTCCAGACGGACTACTGGAACTATCGGATGTTCAAGACTATCTGTGAGAACAACAAGAAGCCCGTTTCGCCAGGTACGTTAGGCATTCTGACCAATCCCAGACATCCTTTGTTCGGTGAGTTTCCCACTGACGAACATACCAACTGGCAGTGGTTCCCCATCATCAAGCACTCCCGTCCGCTGATACTTGACAATCTGCCCCATGACTACCGGCCCATCGTGCAGGTTATTGACAACATTGAGCGTAATCACCGCTTAGGTCTGGTCTCGGAATTTGCAGTAGGGAAAGGCCGGCTGGTCATCTGCATGAGTGACTTGGAGGGTGTACAGGATTATCCGGAGGGTCGCCAGTTCTACCATTCTTTATTACGCTATATGCAGGGCGGGGAGTTCCTTCCGAAAATGCAAATCAGTTGGATGGAACTGTGGCAGAAACTGACGGGTGAGGTAGAAGAGAAGCGGCTTCAGGAGCTGAATAACATTTCTCCCTATTAAACCGAATGCGTGCCGGAAAGTCTCCCCAAATGCGGGTGTTGGAAAATAATAAAAGCGGGCATCAAACCCGCTTTTTTTATTTCTTCTTCCGAGGTTTTCTAATAGCCCAGCCCTCTTCGCTGAAGTCGGGGATGTCGCCCTTTAGCTTCATGCCATCGGGGTTGAGGAACTGCATCCAGTCTTCTTTTTGGTGGGGCTTATGGGGCTCATAGGGCTTATTGGACTTATGGGGCTTATTGGACTTGGGGCTATGGGCGCCTTCGGCAGCGTCGTTGCAGCGCACCTCGCGGCGCTTGTAGGTCTGTCCGTTGACGTACTTGATGACGCGCTCGGCATCCTCCTCGGGGACTTCGAAGTACGACATGGTCTGCAGCAGGTCGATATGTCCCACCTCCACATGTCCGCGGACGTTCTTGTTGAGGAACTGCATCAGCTCGCCAGGGTAGAAGCCGTCCTTCTTGCCCAGGTTGATGAAAAGCTTGCGGTAGCCTTCACTGGTTGGCGTTGCCTGCTTCCTACCACGACCGTCTTCCTTCTTCCCTCTTCCCTCTTCCTTCTTACTTCTTACCTCGGAAATCTCGGGGGCGTCGGCATAGTAGGCCAGGAACTTGCCGAACTCCATGGACACAATCTTCTTGATGAGGTCGTCCTTGTCGATGTATTCGAAGTATCGGCTGATGTCCTGGAGGAAGGGTGCAATCTGCTCTTCATCGACGTCGGCCTTGACTATCTGGTCCATCACCTTGTAGAGCTGCTTCTTGCAGATTTCCTCTGCCGACGGGATAGTACCCTGTTCGAACTGCTTGCCAATCTCGCGCTCGATGTTACGGATTTTGTATTTCTCGCGACTGTGTACGATGCTGATGCTCGTTCCCTTCTTGCCAGCTCGACCGGTACGACCCGAGCGGTGGGTGTAGTTCTCGATGTCGTCGGGCAGTCCGTAGTTGATGACGTGCGTCAAGTCATCGACATCCAGTCCGCGGGCAGCCACGTCGGTGGCCACCAGCAGCTGTACGGTATGCTGGCGGAACTTCTGCATGGTCAGGTCGCGCTGTTGCTGCGACAGGTCGCCGTGCAGCGACTCGGCATTGTATCCGTCCTTGATGAGCTTGTCGGCCACCTCCTGCGTCTCTATCTTCGTGCGGCAGAAGATGATGGCGAAGATGCGCGGATAGTAATCTACCAGCCGCTTCAGTGCCAGGTACTTGTCCTTGGCGTTCACCATATAGTAGATGTGGTTAACGTGTTCGGCACCCTCGTTGCGGCTGCCCACCACGATTTCCTTGTAGTCGTGCAGGTATCCCTTGGCAATGCGCTCGATGTCGCGGCTCATGGTGGCCGAGAAGAGCAGCGTGTTACGGTTTTCTGGCACACCCTCCAGGATGGCGTCGATGCTCTCCTGGAATCCCATGTTCAGCATCTCGTCGGCCTCGTCCAGCACCACGTTCTGCACGTCGTCCAGCTGTGCCACGCCGCGCTTCATCAGGTCGATCAGTCGGCCCGGCGTTGCCACGACGACCTGTACCCCTTTGCGCAGGGCGCGAATCTGCTGTTCTATCGATGCACCGCCATAGACCGCCTCGATGTGTATGCCGTCCAGGTATTTGGCAAAGTCGCGCATGTCGTCGGCAATCTGCAGACACAGCTCACGCGTCGGTGCCAGCACAAGAGCCAGTGGAATGCCGCGGCCTATCTCGCCCAGCTGCGGGCGAGGCTTCTCTGCTATGCGTTGCAACACGGGTATGCCGAACGCCGCCGTCTTGCCCGTGCCCGTCTGGGCCAGTGCTATCACGTCGTTCTTGTTTCCTAACAAATAAGGTATTACCTCCTCTTGTACAGGCATGGGCTGTACAAACCCCATTTCTTCGATGGCCTTGCGGATTTCGCCGTTCACGCCAAGTTCTTCAAATGTCTTCAAATTCTGATACTGTTATGTTATATTCTGATGCTAAACCATGTTAGCAGTGACAAAGATACGCATAATTTCCGAGAAGCCGCTGTGTTTCCCGCCAGTTAACACTATTTAAGGCGAAATGTGGACTTACTGGCCAGAGTTTTTACTACCTATGCTTCGAAACAAAACTTAAACATCTACATTTATGAAGAAAATGATAAAAAGGGTGTTGGCCGTAGCCCTGATGATTCCACAAGCTGACGGGCTGGGGCAACTGGCTCAACACCAACATGCAGCCACTCGGCAACAACCCCTCGTGTGGTAACGGCGGCCCATTGACAAAGTGACTTTTCTACGCACGAAAAGTCGTTAATTTGCACCGTGGTTCAGAAAGAAGTCCACGGTCAGTTGATGAATCGACCACGGTCAGTTAATGAATCGACCACGGTCAGTTGGTGAATCGACCACGGTCAGTTATAATATTATAGTTTAACCTAAAAACTTAGAACTGCGGACTTCGACGACATCGTGAAGGAGGGCTACATCGCCATCTGTGCCAAAAAATTCTTGATTTCTTTTTTCTTCTCTTCTTTTTTCGTACCTTTGCCGTCACTATGAAGATATGTATATTTTGTTCGGCTAACGGGCAGTTGGACCCCGACTTCTTCACCATGACGGAGGAGCTGGGGCGGTGGCTCGCCACAGAGGGCCATACGCTGGTGTATGGCGGTGTTAACAGTGGACTGATGGAGTGCGTGGCCCGTGCCGTGCATGAGGTGGGCGGAAGGACGGTGGGTGTGCTGCCGCAGATAGTGGTGAAGAGCGGACGCCTGTCGGACTATGTCGATACGGAGGTGCTGTGCGACAACCTGAGCGACCGCAAGCAGCTGATGGCCGACAAGAGCGACGTGTTCATAGCGCTGCCCGGCGGCATCGGCACCATCGACGAGGTGTTCACCATCGCTGCCGCGCATACCATCGGGTACCACGACAAGCGGGTGATTCTGTATAACATGAAGGGTTTCTGGGGCGACATGATTGCCCTGCTCGACCGCTTGCAGCAGCGGGGCATGGTGCGCGGCGAGTGGCGCGACTATATCGCCGTGGCCAACAGCCTGGAGGAAATTTCTGAATTAATCAAAGGCCTATAGGGCTTATAGGACGAACCTATCGGGCTTATCACTCTTAGCGCAGGGCTAAAGCTCGGTTCTCGGCTGCCTCCATCTGCTCGCGCTCGCCGGGCCCCTTGTCGTTCTGGCCGCAGAGGTGCAGGATGCCGTGGATGATGACGCGGTGCAGTTCTTCGTCATAGTCCTTGCCGAACAGTTCGGCATTCGAGCGTACCGTGTCGAGCGAGATGACGAGGTCGCCGTTCAGCACATCGTCCTCGCAATAATCGAAGGTGATGATGTCGGTGTAATAGTCGTGACCGAGATACTCGCGGTTCACCTCCAGGATGTGCTCATCGTCACAGAACAGATAGCCCACCTCGCCAACCTTCTTGCCGTAGGTGTCGGCCACGCGGCGAATCCATGCCGTGGTCTCGCGCCGCTTTATCTTCGGGAACTTAACGTTTTCTGCTGAATAGGTAATCATAATTACTCATTACTCATTACTAATTAATGTCTTCGTTTCGGCAGAAACGCACTGACGTCCATGCCGAAGTGCTGCAGTTCGCGCACCATCGTGCTGCTGATGCTGCTATACTGCGGCTCGCAGTAGAGCAGGATGGTTTCGATACCTGCTATCTGACGGTTAATATCAGCCTGCTCACGCTCGTACTCAAAGTCCTTGACCGTGCGCACACCTTTCACGATGAACCGCGCGCCCTCCGACTTGGCAAAATCGACGGCCAGCCCGTAATACGCCTTCACCTCGATGCGCGGCTCGTCGGCATACAGGTCGGCAATGGCACGGATGCGCTCCTCGGCGCTGGGCATGCCGGGCTTGTGCACCTGGTCGCCCACCACCCCGATGACCAGCCGGTCGAACAGCGGCAGCGCTCTGGTCACGACAGAGTCATGACCCACCGTAAAGGGATTGAACGATCCAACGAATATGCCTACCCGAATATCATTTCTCATTTCTTTCATTCCTTTCATTCCTTTCATTTCTTTCATTACTCGAAGAGGTTCGCCTCCATAATATTCCCGCTATACGGGTTGCGCCCGAAATGCTTATACGCCAGCTCCGTGACCATGCGGCCTCGCGGTGTGCGCTTGATGAAGCCCTCCATGATGAGGAACGGCTCATAGACCTCCTCCACCGTGCCGGCATCCTCGCCGATGGCAGTGGCGATGGTCGTGATGCCCACGGGTCCGCCACGGAACTTGTCGATGATGGTCAGCAGGATGCGGTTGTCTATTTCGTCCAGTCCGTACTGGTCGATGTTCAGTGCCGTCAGCGCTATCTTCGTAATGCTGGTGTCAATGCGACCCGTACCCTTCACCTGAGCGAAGTCGCGCACTCGCCGCAACAGGGCATTGGCAATACGGGGCGTGCCACGCGAGCGGCGGGCTATCTCCAGCGACGCATCCGTCGTGATGGGCACGCGCAGGATGCTGGCCGACCGCTCTATAATCTTCTGCAGCGTCTCGGGGTCGTAGTACTGCAAGTGCATGTTAATGCCGAAACGGGCTCTGAGCGGTGCCGTCAGCAGACCGCTGCGGGTGGTGGCTCCCACCAGCGTGAACGGGTTTAGGTCTATCTGTATGCTACGTGCCGACGGGCCTTTGTCTATCATGATGTCGATGCGATAGTCCTCCATCGCCGAGTAGAGATACTCCTCGACAACGGGCGACAGACGGTGAATCTCGTCGATAAACAGCACGTCGTTCTTCTCCAGCGAAGTCAGGATGCCCGCCAGGTCGCCGGGCTTGTCGAGCACGGGACCGCTGGTAATCTTGAAGCCTACACCCAGCTCGTTGGCTATGATGTTAGACAGCGTCGTCTTTCCCAGTCCGGGAGGACCATGCAGCAATACGTGGTCAAGGGGTTCGCCACGATACTTGGCAGCCTCTACGAAAACTTCAAGGTTCTCCACCACCTGCTGCTGGCCGCTGAAATCATGGAAGGCCAGCGGGCGCAGGGCGTTTTCGAACTCCTTCTCACTGGAGGAGAGCTGCTCTTGTCTGATGTCAAAATCTTCGTCCATCTTTGTTGATTTGCCGACAAAGGTACGAAATAATTCATAATTCATCATGCATAATTCATAATTAATTTATAATTCATCATGCATAATTCATAATTTTTGGTAACTTTGCAATTGCTATGAAGATAGGTAACAATGATTTAGGCGAGCGCCCCGTCTTTCTGGCTCCGATGGAGGACGTGACGGACATTGGCTTCCGACTGCTCTGCAAGCGGTTCGGTGCCTCGATGGTATATACCGAGTTTGTTAGTGCCGAGGCTTTGGTGCGCGATGTGAAGTCAACGGTCAGTAAGTTGAAGATAGCTGACGAGGAACGTCCCGTGGGCATTCAGATTTACGGACGTGACATCGAGGCGATGGTGGAAGCGGCAAAAATCGTGGAACAGGCCGGACCGGACGTGATAGACCTTAACTTCGGCTGTCCGGTGAAGAAGGTGGCAGGAAAGGGAGCTGGTGCCGGTATGCTGCAGAACATCATGCTACCCGACGGCAGCATCAACCCCGATGCCAAGCTGCTGGAGATTACCCGCAAGGTGGTCGATGCCGTCAGAGTACCTGTGACCGCCAAGACGCGTCTGGGCTGGAACCACGAACAGCTCTGCATCACCTCGCTGGCCGAACAGTTGCAGGACTGCGGTATCCAGGCATTGACCATTCACGGACGAACCCGAAGCCAGATGTACACGGGTGAGGCCGACTGGACGCTGATAGGTGAAGTCAAAAGGAATCCTCGCATCCATATACCCATCATCGGCAATGGCGACATCAAGTCGCTCAGCGATGCCGACCGTGCCTTTGACACTTACTGCGTTGATGCCGTCATGATTGGCCGTGCCACCTTCGGCTGCCCCTGGATTTTCAGTCGGCAGGAGCTTACTTTGGATGAGAAGATTGATGTCTTGGAAGAACAGCTGCGCATCAACATTGAACGGTGCGATACGGAGGAAATACGCAAAAGCAAAAAATCTGCCGAACTCTGTGGCATCCTGCATACCCGCCGCCACCTGGCAGCTTCACCGGTATTCAAGGGTATTCCCAATTTCCGCGAGACCCGCATCAAGATGCTTCGGGCAGAAAAGGCCGACGAACTGCTGGCAATTCTCGAGCACTGCCGCGAGACACTGAAATAAAAGAAGGCTTGCCAAACGGAGGCAAGCCTTTCTCTTATCAACAAACTTTTACCATTATTTGACCATTACCTTGCGGATAGTGCCATCACTCATACGGATAATGTTCAACCCGCGCCGGGGACCACTGACCTGACAACCGTCAAGGGTATAGAACTTTGAACCTTGAACTTTAAAATTTGAACTTTGAACAATGCCAGTGGCAGTATTTGCACTCGCCTTCTGACTCAGTCCGCCATACTCGTTGACGGCCTGTACCTGCCAAGTGTCGCTTTCGGTATAGCCTTCGAAGGTGGTCTCCTTGGTGAATCCGGCCACCTCGCCGTTCTTGGTCACCACGTAGCAGATGGCGTAGGGCACGGCCTCCCACGAAAGCCGTCCGTCAGTACCCTTGACGACAGGAGCGTCGCAAGCCTCGCAAAGCAGGTCGGGCTGCCAGTTGTCGCTGCCGCCCATCACGTTCTTCAGCGTGTATTGTGCAGCCTCCTCGGCGGTCAGCGTGTTCTTCACGTTGAACACCTCATGCTTTTCACCCGTATTGCGGTCTGTATAGTAGTAGTACGTTTCGCGCTGGCTCAGGTCAATAGGATTGCCATCTTTGTCAACAGTATTGTACTCAGCCCAGAGTGCAGGCAGACCACCCATCGTGTTGTACCAGCCCTTGGCAGGGATATTGATATAGGTCTGCAAGTTGATGAAAACGGTCTTTGGCTGGTTGTGCCAAGGACGGCCCAGCCATACATCGGTAACATTGACACCGGGACGAGCACGCAGCACATTGTTCTGGAACACATAGCCCCACTTCACGTCGGCAGCATGGCTTGGAGCTACGATGTAGCCACCACTGGGACGGTTAATCTCAAGGGTGTCGCCGTCCAAATAGACGTTGCCCGAGTTGTAGATGAAATCCACTGCACCCTCAATGAGCGAGTTCTTGATGTAGTGGCGGTTGTTCGAGGTAGAAGTGGTAATCCACGTATCTTGATAGGAGAGCAGAGCCACGTTGTTCAGTACCACACGGTCGGCCACCGTATTCAGTGCGAGGGCCTGTGGACCTGCCTGCTTTTCATGACCATACGAGTTCTCGAGTGTGATGTTCTCAAAGAAAGTATTGGCACCCTTTACCACAACGGTTGCACCGGGATCTACGCTATAGGCATTCTCGCCACCGCAAAGACGGTTGTCCATCACGACGGTCTTGTCGCGGTCTTGACCGATAATATGCAAGTAAGGCTTCTTTGCGGGAATGTCTATGTGCTCCTGATATTGTCCGTTCTTCACGAAGATGAGCCATGGCGTGCCTCGTCCTTCAGGAGCAGCGTCAATGGCTTCCTGCAGTGTCTTATAGTCACCTGAGCCATCGCTTGCAACCACGGCATCGTAGAGGCGGGCCTCAGGCTGCTTGCGCTCCATGGTAGTAAAGGTAATCTCTGTCTTCGCAACGGCATTGCCGCCACGGCTGACGAGCACGCCCTCAGGCATGGTGAAGGTATATTGAGTAGCATACTTCAAACCGCCGTACTTGAAGACGGCGCTCTTGCCGCTGATGATGGGAGCTATCTCCTCACCGTTGAGTGAGGCAGTGCCCGTGCCAGCCTTCACTTTGTTGTCGAAGGTCAGGATGACGGAACCATTGGCACTGACACCAGTAGCTCCCTGTTCTGGATTGCTTGACACAAGGGTAGCCTGCTCGCTGGCAGCACCGGTAGCATCGGCCAATACGAAAATCTCCGCAATTGAGGTACCATCGTAGTCGCTCGTCACACCCACCTTCTCAGAAGTACGGTCGGGCATCCAACGAATCCATACACGCTCCTGGTTGTTGGCCTCTGCGGGCAGGGCAAATTCCTTGGGACCGTCCCAACCACGTGCAGGAGGGTTGAACGTACCAATCTTTGTGAAGTTAGTGCCGTCGATGGAGTATTCCACGTTATTCACGCTGTACGTGTTGTAGTCATCGCCGATACATGACGAGATAATCAGGTTCTCATAGCCTTTCGACGAGAAGGAGATTTCAAAATACCATTCCTCAGAGAGATATTTCCAAATGCGGGCAGCATACTTGCCGTTTTCTTGACCATTGTTGATGCCACGGGTCAGCCAGCCGTTGGTCGTGCCGTCGGCCTGGCGCAGTGACAGCATGCCGGCATTCTCCGAATCGGCCTTATAGTCGGCCACGCGGTCCTTGGCAGGCTGATCGTTATAAAGGTCCCAACCCACAATGTAGTCGGTTGCCGAGAAGTTGGCCGTCAGGTTCTTCTCTCCGTCCATTTTGACGGTACGCTCAGCCTCTGTGGTGTTGTCTTCCCAGCCCATGAAGGTCAGAATGCGGTTGTTCAGGGCGGTCAGCTTGACCTCCGTGCCCTCTTCATAATAGTGCGTGCCATCCACATAGTTGCCAGTAGGTAGCAGTTGCACTAAGTTTTCGTTAGCACCACCTACTCGCGTTAGGTTCAGGGCATAGACATTGGCCTTGGTGTAAGTGGCAATCAGCGATGTGTTGGCCTTAATCTCAAAGGTGTATGTCTTCTTGTCAGAAACTATATTGCCTTCAGCATCAGCCCATCCGGCAAAATGATAGCCAAAGTTCTCGGTGGCAGTGACCGTGATGGTGGTACCCTCGTCAAACTCGTTGCCGGCGGGATTGCTCGACACCTTGCCGGCACCCTCCATGCCCAGCTTCACGCTAAGGCTGTAGGTGGGAACGGCCTCCAAAGTTCCTGCCACGTCACCGCTAATGATGACATCGCTGAAGGCATACTGCTTGTTGGTGCCCAGATTGTAGATGTAAATCTTGACGTAGAAGATATCATCGGTGGCAGGAATGCCGCTCAGGTCGAACTCGTGATAAGACACATAGGGGTCTTCCTTGGCCAGCTGGGGCGTGATGCCTTCACCCACCTTTGTCGACTGGCTGCCGCTGACGACGACTACGTCGAACTTGCCACCGTTGGTGCCCACACGGCAGGCGTTGAATGAGAGTTTCTTCGGTGCAAAGGTCAGAGATTTCTTGGGTTTCAGTGTAAACACGACGGCACTGGCGTCATCATCGGCAGCACCAGCATCAGTGGGCTGGAACTGCAGGCGGCTGACACCGCCATCAGTGCGCAGGCCGGCAGGGACCAGCTTGTCACCCCACGATAGTTCGGCTACAGAGAACAGACCGTCCTTCGACGATGTGGCTGCCGTAGCAAAATCAGCTGACTTCAGCTCCCATGTGGCTGTGAATCCGGCTTCGTTGACGGTCACGGAACCTCCAGCCTCCTCAGCCACGATGCTGATTTCGTTCATGCGCCACTGAGCGGTTTCACCATTAGGGGCTATCAGTCGTACGATGACCTGCTCCTTGTTGTTGGCCGATAGGCTGACGGTGTTGGTTTTGTATGTCCACCAGGTGGCTCCGCTGACGTAGCCGCCGGCGTCGCTCCATGTCTGTCCTCCATCGGTGCTGACCACCATCTCCATAGAGCGCTCTTTGTTGTCGCCGCAGGTGTAGGCAAATGTGAACTGCACGTTCTTATAGCCTTTGGTGGGGAAACCGATTTCGAAGTACTGGTTGTGCTGCGAAGCATCGGTATAGTCGGTGATGTTGTTAGGGTCCATGTCTTGATAGAGTGACATGATTTTGGCATCGTAGTTTTCCTGGATACCCCAGAAGCGGGTTCCTTTGGCCGACACATAGTAGTCATTTTGGTTACCATTAAACTCATTGGGCAGAATGCGTGGCAGTGTGCCGAAACCATTCCATCCAATTGCTGCCCAAGCATCGGTGCTGGGTGTGTAGACATTGTTGGACACAGTGTAGCCCGTGTCGAATGTCCACTTTGCCAGTTGCGTGGCATTCTGGGCAGCAGCTGTCAGAGGCAGCAGCCCGAGAAGCGCAACAAGCAGTCTCGTAAAGAAAGTTTTGTTTTGCATAATGATAGTAGTTATTGTTATTAATAGATTATTTTCTTAATATTACCATCAGCCATGCGAACGATGTTCAGACCGCGCTGCATCTGGGTATGTTGACGACCGTCAACGGTAAAAAAAACCGTAGTAGTGGTGCTGTCGGTACTTACCTGGCTTATGCCTGTAGCCGATACTGCCATGCCGTGGATGGTGAGGTCGGACAGACAGATGGTCTTGCCGCTGGCAGCACCGTTGTACCAGGGATAGACACGAACGAGGAGCTCCTGACCCTCCTTGACGGTGAGCACCGGCTTGGCCTCTACATACTGCGGATTGTTGGCAGGCATACTCTTCTTTTCGTAGATGGTGGTGCGCGTCTCGAAGTTATCGGTGGAGTAGTAGATGTGGCAGCACATGCCATTGCCGCCGCAGCCTGATGCGAAGAGTGATATCTGGTCAATCTTCAGTTCGGTGCCTGCTGCTGGCTTTATGCCCCACTGTATGTAGCGGTCGGGGTTGTCATCTATCTCCTCAGCAGGCCAGTTGTCGCCTGTCAGCAGGTCGCGCTGCATCTTGCGGGCGGCATCGTAGCCCGTCCATTCGGGCCACTCCGTCTTGGCATTGGGATTAGAGTAGCGCTGTACGTACATTCCCTGGAATGTCTGGGCAATAGGCGTTGCTGGTCCCGTCAGCTCATAGGAGTCATCTTTCTCCAATCGCCAGTAGGCTTTTACCTCCGTACCGCCCTCCAATGTGACGGCAGTGGCCTTGACGGGAATCTCGATGCTCTTGTCGCCCTGACTGATTGTGATGGTGCCGGTGGTCTCACCATCTGATGCCAGTGTCAGCTGGGCATAGAAGGTCTTCACCAATGTAGAGCCGCTGTAGTCGGAAGTAAGTGTCTTGGTCCACTCTTTCTTGTCGAAAGACAGCTCAATGCCGTCAGTGGCAGTAATGCTCACGGTGCCTGTCTCGGGTGAGAGGCCAAAGCCGTTCAGCGTGAATTCCTTTTGCAGGGTCTGACCCTTATACGCCTCGCCTAAGTCGCCCGTCGCAGGCGTTACCGTAAGGTCAGTGGGGAGTGTAATGTCACTGGCCATAATACCCTGTGCCTTCATCAGACGGGCACATTCGCGGGCCACCAACACAGCACCCGTTGTATTAAAATGAGTAGAGCCCTCGCCATCAAAAAGATACTCATGACACTTGGCATCGCCATAACTCTCATATAACTCGGCTGTAGCCGTGGTCAGATCTATAAATGAGACTCCTTTCTCCTCAGCCAGTTTCTGCGAGTGGTAAGCATAGTCCATGGTGTGGTCGTCGGCAGGAACACTTTGCTTCTCTTTAATACCGTCAGCAGTCAGTACAGAGAACGAGTCGCCCAGGTCGTGACGGCCATTGCGGCGAATCTTCGAGCCGGTGAAGTAAGAGCGGCACACAGGTGAGCATATAATAGGTGTAGCCCCCAGTTCCTTGACCTCGTCAATAATCTTGCCCAGCCATTCCTTGTAGGTCGTAGAGGGTACGGTACCGCGCTGGTCAACAGCAGCGGCAGCTGTGTTGTCCCCCTTTTCCTTATAATAATTATAAAGAGCAACACCATCCATGCCAGAGTTTTTTTCGTCATTATGCCCGAAGGTGATGATAACATAGTCACCAGCCTCTACATTCTTTTTGGCCGTTTGCCACAACTCGTTGTAACCGCCACGGGAGTCACGTCCGCCCTTGGCATAGTTAATCGACGTCCAGCCATTGGTGAGGAAGTTACCGAAGTACATACCCCAACCACGAGTAACGGTGGCAGACTCATCATAAGGAGCCATAGTGGAGTCTCCCAGTGTGTGCACCTTCTTGGCTGCCGATGCCGTAGCGATCATCAGCACTGCCGTCATCAGGAAAAGTAGTTTTGTTTTCATTTTACAATCAGATATCATGAATTATTTAAAATTTCTGAGTGCAAAATTAGGTATGTTTATCCATGAAATGGGGGAAATTTGCATCAAAGAGGGATGAAAAACGCGTCAATCAGCATTTGTCACCCCCTAATGATGCGTAAATACTCCATCAGGAGTTCTTGTATTCTGTTGGTGACTGACCAATACTCTGCTTGAAGCTGCGACTAAAGTATTTCGGATCAGTAAAGCCGCAACTATATGCCACTTCGGCAACCGTTTTATTAGTTTCCCTCAGCAATTGGCAGGCACGCTTAATACGAGCCTCACGCAGCAAATCCTGTGGTGTAATGCCCATGGTCTGTTTCAGTTTTCTCTGTAAACCGCTCCGACTGACGGCAGCTGCCGATGCCATATCGCCTACCCCAGCCTCGCTGTTCGAAATGTTCTCCTCAACAAATTGCAGAACTCGCTGCAGAACGGGATCCAACTCAGAGAATTGAGGTTCAAGGGATGGTGTCTGGGGGACAGTCTTTACATCTGTTGCCAAACTTTCGCAAACCTCTGACAGTTTGTCTCGAACTTCTATCAGGTTCAGATATTTTTCTAAGGTTTCGCGCTGCTGGCGTTTGATGCGACGTATATATAATAAAGTATATATAATAATCGCAACGATACTTATAAAAAGAAGCACACAAAATAGCTTGCCGTACCAAGCCTCCCAGAAAGTTGGATGGACAACAACAGTTAGTGTGCGCTGATTACCAATCCACTTGCCTTCGGCATTGGTGGAGAGAATCTCCAGCCCATAGGTGCCAGGCTCCAAATCCAGCAATGTCACTGAACGGTTGCTGCCGATATTGTTCCACTGCATCGTGTCGCGTTGGCCATCCTTCTGCAGTCGGAAGGCATAGCTAATACGATTTGCAGCTTGATAGTCAAGGGCTGCAAAGTGAACGGTGATGCTACGTTCATGAGGCTGCAGGGTTAACGTATCAGCATGAGTGACAGCCCAAATGTCTTCACCACCCTGTATGGAAACACCTGTCAGCACAATTTGTGGCCTGTATGCAGAACTTTCCATTTGTTGGGCTGTGGTCAAAAAAGCTCCGTCGTTCAAGCCGAATATCCAGCGAGCTCCACCAAGCATCTGAGGACGAGCGTCGCTGAAGCGGTAATCTTCATTAAATGAGCGGGCATCTAACTGTCTATATTGCTCCGTGCTATCAACAATGCTGACCAAATGGCTGCTTACAATGGCACACTTCCCATTCTGCAAAGGAACCATTGACTGAACAACGTCAATAGGTAGTTTTTTGTTTTTGGCGGAATAGTGGCGGAAGGTCAACTGCTTCTTCAGCAGATCATCGTCCTCTATACGATTTACGCCACCGCTTTCTGTGCTGACGTACAGCCGCCCGTCAGGTGCCCTCATGATGTCCATCACAGCACTGCTACTCAGACTTTGGGCACGATTGGCTTCGCGCTGATGCAACAGAAAGTGCATCTGGTCGGCTTGTTGCTCTAGCTTGGCTACAATCAGTCCCTCTGTGGTTGCAGCCATCAGCACTTGTCCGTTTTGTGTGAGATAGAGGTAGCGTACGCGCTGGGCTACCTGTTTGGGATAGCCGTTGGGTACCATGAACTGAGGATTGACTGCCTGGGGTTCGGGGGTGTAGCAGAGTCCTCCGCCCAACGTGGCGACCCACAGGCGTCCGTACCGGTCTTCCTCGATGTTGTAAATGTTAGGGTTTGGCAAATGCGTCAGGTGGTCTATCTGGAATGTGCCTGCGGTTGTCTCCTTCAGTCTAAAGATGCTTTGTGGCTTGGTGCCTAACCATAGTGTGTGGTCTTTTGCCTCAAAGATGCTATAGACGGCGGCTTTGAAACTGGTGTACTGTTGATGCAGTCGCCCGTCGTTGCCCAGATAGCCTAACAGCTTAAGACTGTTGACATCGTAAAGGCGTACAGCCTCGTCTTCTTTCGTTGTCACCCAAAGCCTTTGACTGCTATCCTTAAAAAGGCACTTCACCTGCGCCTTTGGCTCTATAGCCAAACGCTGTGTCCGCTGAAAGTCGGGACAAAGCTTGTAAATGCCATTGTATTTACCCAGCAGCCAAAGGTTACCCTGTCGATCAGTGCATGCAAAGGAAGATTTGCCCAGCGTAATATCCAACTGACAAGTGCCCGACTGTCCGTCCTGGCTCTGATAGGTTAGGTGCCCGTCAGCATAGAGCTTCCATCGGGTTCTAAAAGCGTCTTTCCACACAATGGGTTTATCTTCCTTTAGAGACATGCTGGTACGGTAGCGGTTCATGTCATCCTCAGCACCCTCTTGAGGCAGATTGCAGAACCGGTAGGTATGTGTATTGAACAAAAAATAGTCATCGTCAATGCGACAAATAAAGTTACCATCTGGTCTTTGGACAAACATTCGGATGCGGTCTGTCGCCATATTACATCCGTCACCAGCCTGTGGCTTGAAAGTCCGGAACTCGTAGCCATCATATCGGCACAATCCGCTCCACGTAGAGAACCACATCAGCCCTTGCTGGTCTTGCAGCAATTGGGTGACATGACTATGAGGCAACCCATCCTCTTCATCGTAATAGGTGACGTGACATAATGGCTGTGCCATAGTAGTCAGCCACAACATACAAGAAAGTATGAATGAAGAAAAATGCTTCATGGCATCAGTACCACTTCATCAGTGAACGCAGATAGGCTGTCAGTTCTGCTGCCATCTTCTCATGTTGCCACTTGCTGGGATGCCACGATGCACCATAACCGATGTCACCCGTCTGGGGGGTGAAGTCAAAGCGGAACACCTGGTTGTCACCAGCCTTATGGGCTTCATCTACCACCTCGTTCAGCGTGTTTTTAGCTATTTCCAATTCTTTTCCGTTGAGCATGGAGCCACACAGATAGACAATCTTAGCTTTGGGGTTATGGCTGCGCACTTGTTTCAGGAATTGCTGATAGGCCGCCTTCAGCCGTTTCACGTCGTAGTTATTCGTGGAAAGGTCGTTAGTGCCGAGGTTGATACACACCAGTTGAGGCTGGAACCTCGAAAAATCCCATTTCTCTGAGCGGTCATACAGATTGGTATATTCATATTCCGTGGTCATCACATTCTCGGGGGTGCCTGTCTTCGGACCGCCGTAGCTGCGATAGACACCGATACCGCTGCGAGCCACCACGTGGGCATAAGCCGCCAGATTCCGGCAGGTCTGTTGGGCGTAGGTGATATAATGGTTCTCGGTCTCGTATTCAAAGGGGTCGTTGGCTACGATGCCTTCATTTCCATAGCCGCAGGTAATGCTATTGCCAATGAACTCAATGGTACGTTCTGGCAAGGCTGGTGGAGGGAGCAGCATACTACCCTTGTCCAAAATAAACCCACGGAAGTCGGGTTTCAGCTCATAGCCCTCGATGATGTACATCAGTCGCAGCGTGTGGCAGCCTTGTGGCAGAGCGGTGGCCACTGTCACGATGGAGTCGCGTTCGCTCATGAGGGCAACCTTGAAAGGCTCTGCCTGGTCAACCTGCGCCATGAAATAGCCGCTATGAGGCTTTGCCCATAGCTTTACGGAGGTTCCAGTAAAACAGATATTTATTTGCGTTCCCGGAAAGGTAAAGCGTGGACGCTCAGGATGGTCGAAACAAATGCGCCCCACATACTGGATATTCTTGTCTGTCGGTTTAATTACTTTTCCCTGAATCGGTAAAGTGGTTGATGCCTGAGTGCTTATTGACACCAGAATCATCAAGGCTAGTAGTTTAAGATGTTTCATGCTACAAGGCTGATAGTTTAAGAGGTTTTATGCTATATTTCCTTTTCATGTCATAATATGGTACATTCCTCCTGCGAGTGGCTTTATCACTCCCTTCATCTCCAGCGAGAAAAGGAGGGCTGTCAATTGTCCGATGGGGATGCCTGTCTTCACGCTGATAACGTTCAGCTGTAGGTCGTTAGTATCCTGCAACAGACAGACTACCTTCTGTTCTTCTTCTGTCAAGTCCGGAAACAACTGGCGTTCTATGGCCTCTGGCTTCTGGGCCTGCGTCTGCCAACCTATCGACTCCACAAAATCTTGCGCAGAGGTGATGAGTGCGGCGGTGTTGTTGCGAATCATACGGTTGCAACCTTCTGAGTAGGGCATGCCTACAGCACCGGGGAAGGCAAACACATCGCGTCCATACTCTTGGGCTATACGACAGGTGATAAGTCCGCCGCCCTTGAAGGCGCTCTCTACCAAGATGGTGGCATCCGACATGCCTGCCACTATGCGGTTGCGTTGCCGGAAATTATTGGGCAAGGCCTGCGTCTGAGACATATATTCTGTCAGCAGTCCACCTTGCTTCACCATTTCTACAGCCGTTTCGCGGTGGTGCGACGGATAAATCTGGTCTAAGCCGTGCGCCAAGACACCAACAGTTTCGAAACCACAACTCAAGGCCTGACGATGGGCACAGATATCAATGCCGTATGCCAGTCCACTGACGATGAGCACTTCTGGGCATAATTGGCGCAAGTCGCTGACGAAACTGCGAACGATGTCCTGTCCATAGGTGGTGCAATGGCGCGTACCCACAATGTTGATAATGTGGTGCTGGTTCAAGTCGGCCTCACCCTTATAGAAAAGGATAATCGGTGCATCAGGACATTCTTTCAGCCGTTGAGGATAGTCATCGTCCTGCATCGTCAATGCCTTGATTCCTTTTTTCTCTATGAACTCCATCTCAGCAGCCGCCCTGTGCAATGCCTCGTTCCATGGGAAGCGGGTCTTGTGTTCCTCATAGACAGCCTTGCTACTACCCAGTGACTGGTATAAATGGAGAATTACGCCATGGTTGACACCCGGTAAGCGTGTCAACGCAATGGCGTAATATATTTCTTCACTGGTCATATCCTATGCAAAGGTAGCGCAGAATTATTCGTGAACGTAGAGGTTCCAGCCCAGATAGGTCTCGATAGCCTCGTTCAGGATATCGACCACATCGGTGCGGCACATGGCAACATGGTGCTCGAAACCATTCTTGCAGATATACTTCATCAGCTTCTGCAGGTTGTCCACCTGTGTAACGGCGATACAGCCGTCCATGCCGTATGGATCGTTAGTCAGCTGACCCTTGCCTAAGTAAGCCTTGATGCAGCCCTTTGGATCGTCTGTCGAGATGCGGAAGAAGGTGAACGGACCTTCGCTGACCTTGGCATAGACGGCACCAAAGGTATTGATCTTACCCAAGGTACGACCCAACACGCCGAGAGGACCCAGCTTCAGGTCGTCGTTGCCCACGAACGACTTGGCGTAGTTGCCACAGTGTGTGCAGACACACTTGTTGCGGTCCTCTGCGAAGTTGTTGTTCCAGTCGAGTAGGGCAGAGGCCTTGCCTGAAGCTAACGTCAAGGCATACATAGAAACGGCACCGGCGAGGTCGGTCTCACAAGCAGCGGGAATGAGCTTGTCGGAGAGCATTGACATCGTGACGCAAGGAGCGCAGCCATAGTTCTGCTCCAGTGAATCCCAGCACTGGATGGCCACAGCCTGAACGTCGTTGGCCTCAATCCAGTTCTCGACGGCTACGCTGAACTTAGCCTGCAGACCCAGCTTCTCCTTGTAGTTGTCGGGCACCTTGGCGTAGTTGCAGGTGCGGTTGCACATTTCGATGAACTTAGGATCGTCGTCCTTTATCTTCTGGGCGGCATACAGAATCTCGCTCAGGTCGGCAGGCACCACGGTGATGCCGGAGCGCTGCAACAGTTTTTCGGAGGCACGACATGTGTTGAAACCCAAGGGGCGTGTGCCAATTTGTCCCAGGCGGCAATGGCGCAGACCGTTTACTACGCGACAGATAGCTGCAAAGCGGTCGATATCCTTGCGGAGCAGCGGGTCGTAAATGCTGTAGGTGTGCAGTGTGGTGTCGGTAAAGGGAATGCCATACTGGTAGAGGTTGTTGCACACACTGATCTTTCCGCAGAACGCATCACGACGTGAGTCGAGGTCAACCTTGTCGTTCTCGTCGTCACAAGCCTGAACCATCACAGGCACATTCAGGTCAGCATCACTGATGGCGTTGATGATACCAATCTCAAAACCGAAGTTAGGCAGCGAAACAATGATACCGTCTATCTCATCGCGATGGGCACGAAACTGTTTCGACACTTTCAGTCCGTCCTCACGGGTCTCGATACTCGAACTGCCTGTAGGTGTGGCATCCTCGGGAAGGATGACGTATTCATAGCCGCCATCCTCAAGGGTTCTCAGCAGCTGCTTGCGAACATCTTTTGCTAATTCTGAGTTAAAATAGGCGCGTGTTCCGATAATCACGCCAAAACAAGTCTTTCCGTTCTTCATATTTGTTCAGTTTTTAGTCTTTTTCAGTTTTCAACTTTTCAATCTTTCAACTTTTCAATCTTTCAATTTTTCAACTTTTTATTTAATCAGTTGGTTCACGGCATTGCGCCAGCCCTGATACAGCGTCTCTTTCTCTAATGACGGCTGTGGCCGATAGACCTGGGTGACCTTGCGGAAGCCGACCACCTCGTCGAAGCTCTTCCACAGCCCACGTGCAAAGCCGTTCATGATGACGGCACCCAGGGCAGAGGCATCGTCCACCTCGGTACAGACCACAGGGGTGTCCAGCATGTCGGCCTGGAACTGCATCAGGAACCGGTTCTTTGTCGGTCCACCGTCAGCACATATCTCGCTCAGGTGTCCTCCTGTGGCACGTGCCATGACGTTGATGAGGTCTCTGATTTGGTAGGCGATAGACTCCAGTGCGGCACGCAGGAAGTGGGCCTTGGTGGTGGCAAAGGTCAGTCCCAGTACGCCGCCCTTCACGTCGCTCTTCCACCAAGGGGCCCCCAGCCCCGAGAAGGCCGGTACGATGTAGACGCCGCCGTTGTCGGGAACGCTGGTCGCCAGAGCCTCCATCTCCGAGGGCTTGCCCACCAGTTGCAGCTGGTCGCAAATCCATTTCAGGGTGGCTCCCGTGCTGTAGATGTTGCCCTCGTAGCCGAAGTAGGTCTTGCCGAAGGCCGAGAATCCTACGCTGGTCACCAGTCCGGCAGGAGCAGGCAGAGGCTCTTCTCCGATGTTCACCATGACGCTGCTGCCCGTGCCGTAGGTTACCTTGCCCGAGCCGGGCTTGAAACACATCTGTCCGACCAGCGCTCCGTGCGAGTCGCCCAGTACACCGGCAATCTGGATGGGGTTGGAGAACAGCCCCTCGCAGGTGGTCTCGCCATAGATGGCGTCGCAGGGCTTGAGCTCCGGCATCATGGAGCGTGGAATGTCGAACAGCTGCAGCAGGTCGTCGTCCCACTGCATGGTGTGGATGTTGAACAGCATGGTGCGCGAGGCATTGGTATAGTCGGTAGCGTGTACACGCCCGCCTGTCAGCTTCCAGATGAGCCACGTCTCGATGGTGCCCATCAGCAGTTCGCCGTCTTTGGCTTGCTGGCGGGCACTCTCTACGTTGTCGAGCAACCACTTGATGCCCGATGCCGAGAAGTTGGGGTCTATGAGCAGTCCGCTCTTGTCGAACACGCGCTTGGCATAGCCCTGTGAGCGCAACTCACGGCAGAGCTCTGCACCACGGGTGTCCTGCCACACCACGGCATTGGCAATGGGCTTGCCCGTCCGCTTGTTCCACACCACGGCAGTTTCGCGCTGGTTGGTGATAGCGAGTGAGACCTCTCCAAACTTCCCAGAAGGGGAGGGGCTGTCTCCTTGGGAGAGAGCCGGGATGAGGTCCCTGATGGCCTCTATCATATTCTGATAGATTTCCTCCGCATCGTGCTCCACCCAGCCGGTCTGGGGGTAGTACTGCTTGTGGTCTACGTTGGTACGTGCCAGCATCCTGCACTGCTCGTCAAACAGCAGCGCTTTCGTTGACGAGGTGCTCTGGTCTATTGCTATGATACGTTGCGTCATAACCTAATTTGATTATTTGTCATTTATCATTTATAAAGTCTATAGTGGACTTGACGATGCCTTCAGCGTCGAGACCGTAGTGGTGGAAAATCTCAGCGTTGGTGCCGTGGACGACGTTCTCGTCAGGAATGCCGAGGATGCGTACGGGGACGGGATGCTCGCTGACGGTCTCGCAGACCATGGCGCCTAATCCGCCAAACTGTGAGTGCTCCTCGACGGTGACAATGCGTCCCGTCTCGCGGGCTGCCTTCAGGATGGCCTCTGTGTCGAAAGGTTTCAGCCACGAGCAGTCCAGCACACGGGCTGCAATGCCCTGCTCCTTTAGTTTCAGTCCTGCTTGCCAGGCGTGGTAGACAGTCTCGCCCGTAGCCACGATGGTGACGTCCTTGCCGTCCAATATCTGGATGGCCTTGCCTACCTCGAACTGGAAATCATCGTTCTCATAGACGTCAGGCACGGCAGCACGACCAACGCGTACATAGCACGGTTTGTCGTAGTTGACCAGCAGCTTCACCAGTTTCTTCGTCACGCGCCAGTCGGAGGGCAGACAGACCGTCATGCCGGGGAAGGTGCGCAGCACGGCAATGTCGTGCAGCGAGTGGTGGGTGGCTCCGAGTGCTCCGTATGCCACACCGCCCGAGACACCCAGAATGGTGACGGGATTCTCTGAGTAAGCCAGGTCCACCTTGACCTGCTCTAAGCTTCGTGCCACATAGAAGCAGGCCGGTCCACAGCAGAATACCTTCTTGCCCGAGTGTGCCAGTCCGGCCGAGATACCTACGGCATCCTGTTCGGCAATGCCGCACTCCACAAACTGCTCGGGCAGTGCAGCAGCATAGTCGCCCAGCGTCACCGA
>ODAI013234538.1_pt1 | contig 64186 bp, 57 predicted proteins | sample 1539321 | NCBI WGS metagenome assembly ODAI01 (sample SAMN02144231, study PRJEB22623) | gut metagenome | biome: sheep rumen | host: Ovis aries | place: New Zealand
AATTTTTCCTATGCACTTACGTTTTTGTACTTTCTTTTGACGTGACTCATCCCAAATATATTCAGTTTCATAGGCATACCAAGTATTGGTGTGCCTGTTATAAGATTTACTTACAGCCATTTTTACCTCACTAAATTACACTAAATAATAATACCATAATTTAGTGTAAAAGGTAATAAGTATTTAGTTTATTTAGTGTTTTTATTATAAAAATGACTGAGATGGAACACTAGTACAGGATCTATCGTCTCGTAATCAGATGTATCATACCTGTGGTTCGTTCTGCTCTTGAAAACCGGGGTAAAATAAATTCCGGTAATACCCAGTGAGGAAAGATATTCAAGTTTACTCTCGATCCCCTTGATATTACCGCCGTAAAAGGTGGTATACCCTGGCTCCACCGGTTCATTCCACTGTCTGAAACAGCCCTGATACCCGTCATCCACCCTGCAGAAACGGTCAGGAAAAATCTGATACCATACAGTGTTTTCAACCCACTGCGGAGTTCTGCAGATATCCGACCCATTCATCCAGCCGAATTTAAAGAAATGTCTGGCAAGATCATGTCTTTCAATCACCGACATTTCATGAATTCCGTCTTCCAGTAAAACTCTGCGGGAACCGTCCTCAAAAGTAATTATGAAATAGTACTGCAGTCTCTTGAACGGAGGAACTACCGTTGCTGAATAAATTTTTTCGTTATATAGTTCCTGGGACAACAGCATCTCCCGTGGATCTCCATCCCATAATGATGTATCAGTTCCGCAGATGTAAGGGTCCTCACAGACCAGCTTTACATAGATTACTGTCAGATTTGTATGAAGATTTATTCTAAGTTCTTTCTCATTCAGGCAGTAACAGTCACTGAAACCGCACTGATGTCTAATCCCTTCATACATTCTGAAAAACCCCGTATGTTATTTTATGGTTGACAGTTTATGTTTTTTTGTTCACAAAATCTTCAATAATTCTATTTACAATTTAACACAATCCTATTATTCTATTTAGGATATTTTTTAATCAGGTATACTAACATGACTGATATCACACCTATTCATGAAAGTAAAAAACACGGCACTGACAATTTTGCCTACTCTATTTACCACTCTGTTATTCCTATTAACATGGTGCGATATCCGCTGCACTGGCATGATGAGGTGGAAATCTACTATTTCAGATCCGGAACCGCCCTGTTTACCATCTGCAACCAGAAAATTGTTGCTTTGCCAGGTGATATTCTGATAGCAAACAGCAAATTCCCCCACTGCGCGGAACAGTACAGGAATTCCGAAGCGGATTTCTTTTCTGTACTTTTCAATCCAAGTCTTCTGGTTAACCAGGCGCTTGATCCCGGAATAAACCAGAAAATCAGGGAAATAGAAAACGGGCACTCAATATTTCCTCATCTTATAAGAAGAGACACGGAGTTGAACAGGAAACTAACCCCGTATCTGCTCGAACTGATTGAAAACCAGTTCCGCAGTTATACTGATTTTCAAATGGGGGTTATCGGATGTCTGTTTCTGATTTTTCAGATTTTAATCAGATATGCGGTTGAAGCAGACAGAAATGCAGATGAATATAGGATGGATTTTTCCAAAGTCAAGCCGGCAATTGATGCTGTGATCAATCACTACGAACAGAAAATATCAATTACCACGGCTGCAGAAAAATGCTGTCTCTCGGAAAGTCATTTTATGAAAATATTTAAAAAAATAACCGGAAAGAGTTTTAATGAATTTTTAATTGAGCACCGTCTCAACATGGCATCCCAGATGCTTAAGGATACCGACGATCGTCTGATCGATATTGCCAACAGTTCCGGCTTCTACAACCAGTCTTATTTTACAAGGATGTTTATCCGCTATTACTCTATGACTCCGAGTGAGTACAGAAAGCTTCACCAGAATACAACAGCTCCGACGGATGCTGGGCCGGCTGAATAACCGGTAGTTCAGAACAAAAAAAACGGGAGTTACGTCAGTTTTTCTCCAAATTCCTGACAACTCCCGGCGGTACTGCTGGCAAATCTGCAGTTTTAGCAGTATGCGGCAAACCTGGCTTCAAAATTCTTAATGCAGACTACAAATTCACGATAGTTTTTCAGTTCACTCAAATCTCTGGTTTTAAGTTCGGACAGAATTGAAAGATTGTTACTGCGGAACATATACAGTCTGCTGACATCTGATTCACGGTTTTCTTCAATTGCAGCAGTAAGTTCTCTGGTCTGTTTAATAATCGAATCTAACAGAGCCGCCTGGATATTACTTAAAATACTCATATCTCACCTCTTCAGCAATCATTGGATCATTTAATCCGTTGTTATCCCTGATCAGTCCGGATGGTACTCCCGGCTCCTGATCATCTGTTATATAACAGTGCAACATATCTGCCACAATCACATCTGAACAGAATAATCAAGTCTGTTATTTGACACAGATCTTATTTTTAGTTAATTTTTCCGGCAAAGTATGGTAAAACCAGCCCCATAAAACATATGACCAGGGAACATACAAGTTTTTGACGCATTTATACTGTGAGCATGGATGTAGTGACGTTAAATATTCAACGTCCGGACGGATTTATGACGGTGGAATTCTAGACGGTAACAGTGAAAATAATCCCTGAGAAATCACGGTTGCAGTAAAACACGACAGCCGGATTACAGTCTATGACTGCAACCCGGCTGTACGCTCAAAAAGAATGAACAGAAACTATACAGACGCTATTCTGGCATTGAAATCATGTAGGCATGCCATGAAAGCAGGATAGTTGTTTAACTTGTTCAGATCTTCAGTTTTAATGTTTGACAAAATGGACAGATTTCTCTTGCGCATAGAGTAAAGTCTGGCGGCATCCTTAATTCTGTTTTCTTCTATTGCATGAAGAAGTTCGCCGGTCTGTCTGATGATTGAATCCAATAAAGCGCCCTGTACATTAGTTAATCTAACCATTTTTTAATCCTCTTCACATTTAATAACTACCAATTAAGATCTCTACAGGATATCTGTTATTATTCCGGATTATCCATACAGTATATAAAGCAATTTCCGTGCCTAATTTTTAACTATTCATAAATTCAGACATCAAATCTTAACGTACAAAAAATTCAGGAATATCTTAAAATAATATGTAATTTGTAGAGGACTCGGTTAGCAGAAGCACTTTCGTTTTCTTCTTTACAAAATTTTACTTTACACTTATCTTCACTGAGAGATATACAGAAGAATTAAAAACAAAAAGGATACGAAGCAAGTACAGATTGGTTGGAAAACAAATTAAAGGAATTTACACAAAAAGTCGTTGACTCCCTCCTTCCCCATCTCTTTACGGTATTTTATTAATGTCCGAAATATAGGAAATTCATTTTTGCAATAATAACAGAATTATCTCTTTTGACTGATTTGCGTTGATCAGAATACTTTCTGATGATGACTCCAAAATATTATTCCGTACAAGCTCAGCACTTTCATTCGCATAATCAACGTCACGGATGCGACTTCTAGCATCGGATAAGTTCTCTACAGAAATTGACTGCTGATTTGTTGCAGATTCAATACGATTCTGAACAGCTCCAATTTCTGCTCTTTTTCTGCCAATATAACCGATAAATTTATCTACAGCATCAATTGTTGCCTGAGCGTTTTCTTCAGTTTCCACGGAAAAATATGTTTCGGGATCTATTCTAACAGTTATAGGTCCGGAAACCCGATTTGGAGTAATTTGGAGTCGGCTTTCAGAATCGTAAATAGGCATGTAATCATCCCTTTGAAAACTCACACCGTCAATTTCAACAACGGTATCCTGCCCTTTGCTGTAAAGATGCCAACCTTTTTCGTCCCTATGATTGATGTTTGATTCAGGACTGATATAACAATCGAACTCCCTTAGTTTTTCATCTCCTGTTGTACTGATTGAGAATGGAGGTTTGTAATCTTCTCCCTTTCGGGTATGAATAAACATATTTTTGCACCCCCTCATATCGTATGAATACAACTCGTTATAATCAGAGCAAGAACATACCACCGGCAAGCCAACGCTCCCATTAATTTTAGAAGCGATATCGTTAATTGTATCTCCTTCATCCACTTGTATTGTCTGTGAAAAAGCGTCATTTCCGGAGCCTAATTCAATATAAATAGAGCCTGTCCCGTATGATATAAGTTGATCTTCAATATAATAACCATCTTCATCTTTTTCAAGAAACTGAATACTCTTTTGAACTGCTGTACAATCCAGCATTTGCTTAACTTCAATAGTGTGTTCGCCCCTAGGAGCATCATAGTCAGCTACAACAGAAAAAGCAGGAGGATTACCACTTTGTGAGATCTCAACTTTTCTTGTAACCCCTCTCGTAAGCAAGGCCCGATTCTGGGCATCAGAATTTTCATATAGTTCTGTAAAAACATCATCTAACCGAAACCCAGAAGTAAGGTCCAGGCTGATTGTTTCATTGCTATAGGCGCCCACTTGAAAAACAGTCGGCTCTGTTAAGGATTTGTTCAAAATATGTGTACCACCATAGGTGGTATCTTCCCCAATTCTAGTTATTTCTTCGCATAAAACAGATACCTCCTGCTGAATAGCCTGACGTTCTAGATCTGAATTTGTTCCGTTAGCCGACTGTACAGCTAATGTACGGATACGTTGGTAGATATTAGTCATTTCATCCATCACACCTTCAGCGATTTGACAATAGGATATACCATCCTGAGCATTCCTATTTCCCTGCTCAAGACCATTAATTTGGGATGTAATCCTATTTGCAATGCAAAGTCCAGCAGCATCGTCTTTTGCACTGTTGATACGCAGACCTGAAGCAAGTCGTTGTGTTGCATGCTTTACACAATTTCCGTTCCTATCAAGATTTCGTTTAGAATTTATTGATAACACATTGGTATTTATAAACAATCCCATTTGTTATCATCCTCCAAAGACATCCACCTCGTACAATTTCAGGAAGTTCAATAACGGTTTTATTACTCTATTTTTATTTCTAGCAGAGACAGTACCAACTTTATTGATGCGTACTATAATAAACGTGTATCGCATTATCAATTTCTGTTGTCAACAAAGCTAATTGAAATTTAGCCTTGCTCTCCACCCCTTGCAACGTCATCGGCATGAACTAACATTTTTGTTTGGAATCTTCAAAATTATCTTTTCCTGCGTACATTCTACTTGATGTCTAACTCCATTTACCATCAAATATCTATTTTCGCCATAATGATACATGTTATTTTAAGATAAGGGGCAATCGATTTACATGATCGCCCCTCCCGTTTCTAACATATCCCGTTGCTAGCTATTGCAGCAGATTCATTGCAATCTGGGTTTTCTGGTTTGCCTGTGCAAGAATTGTGGTGGATGCCTGCTGGATTATTGACTGCTGAGTCATAGCAGCTGTTTCCACTGCATAATCCACATCTCTGATTCTAGATCTCGCATCATTTACGTTTTCTATTACGTTTTCCTGATTGGAGATGGTGGATTCCATCCGGTTCTGCACCGCGCCAAGTTCAGCTCTGTAGGAGTCCACCTGTCTGATAACCTCACTCATAAAAGCAATAGTTTTCTGCGAATCATCCGCAGATGTCACTGTTACATTTTCCAATGTAAAACCGGACACTAGAGACACAGTGGCATTAACAGCAACGTTGGCAGTGAGAGTTACCAGTTGAGACATCGATTTCATGGTCAGAGAAATGGTTTCATAGGCATTTGAACCAACCTGAAACACGGTGCTACCCGCATTAGGGCCTAATACTTTCAAGGTTCCGCCGAAAGATGTATCAGTGCCGATCCTTTTAATTTCCGTTGCAAGCTGCTGAACCTCTTCATTTATCGCAATGCGTTCAGCCGAGCTGTTGGTACCGTTTGCAGACTGAATAGCCAGTGTTCTGATGCGCTGGAGCATATTGGTTACTTCATCCAAAGCACCTTCAGTAACCTGACACATTGATATCCCGTCATTGGCATTTCTGTTACCCTGGGTAAGACCATTAATCTGCGATGTCATGCGGTTTGAAATCTGCAGGCCTGCTGCATCGTCTTTTGCTGAGTTGATTCTCATTCCGGAGGCAAGTCTCTGATACGATGTATCGATCTGTCGGGTTGAACGGGACAGCATTCTCTGCGAATTGATTGATGACGTATTCGTCTGCACATATAAAGCCATGATATTTCTCCTAAGCTTTCCACCGGCAATTTGTTGTAGTTATAAATTCAGCCGTCTATGTTAAAAATCAAATTTCTTTGCTTGTGAGTTTTTTGTTTCACTACACTTTATATGAAATTTCCGTGCCAACTTTAAAAAGGCAAAATTAAAAACATAAAAAATATTGATAGATCAACATGTTGCACAATCGTTTATTGTGCAGAATACAAATCTCTCATCTGATAGGATGACCATGCAGAAGTTATGTAAAAGGCAGAAAGGAGGATGGATAAATATAAGAAATCCGTACATTCAGAATTAACCTCTGCACTGAATGTACGGAATTTTGACAATACCGGTTTTAAACTAATGGGTAAGAATATAAGGCAGTTCAAACTGCAGGTAGTCTGCAATGGAATAAAAATCGTGATCATTCTGACACTGGTGCAGTCCGATGATCATTTCCTTGATATTGGTCTGCTGAGCAGGATTGAGATCCGCATAGTGAGCAATCAGCTGATCCAGCATCGAAACCAGTTCCATTCCACCCTTGATGGTTTTTCCCTGATTAAGCATCACGGCAACCTCCTTCGCCCTTTTCAGGATCTCCTCAATCCAGTTGGAAGATTCATCAGTCATAATTCAAAGTTCCCCCTATAAAAGCACCGGTTTTTGATGCATTGAAGAATTTTACTTTCGGATGTTGCTTTATGTACAGTTCAAGATCTTGACGGTAGTAACGGAAATTTTTTGAAGTTTTCAGAATTTTTCCACTGGTACCCTTGACCTCAACCTCGTCGCTCTCGTCTAAAATCATAAGCAGTTTTCCAAGCTTACTGTCATAGCCTGCATGCCTTGTCTCCTCCGAGAAGGCAAAGTCAAAACCGAAAAGAACTACGTCATTCATGCCCATTCTTACCGCCAGATCGACAGCACAGTGCGCCACCGTGCCGGATGAGAACAGTCTGCCATGGCGTTTGATTTCATCAAACTGCTTATACATAGGTGAATCACAGTAGAAAATGTAGCGTTTATCAAACAGTTTGATAAATGATTCTGGAATGCTTGGCGAATATACCAGTTTTTCATCCTTACCTGCTTCTGTGCAGATTACATCCGTGGTAATTCTGGAATCAATACTAACCAGATAATCAATTCTGATATTGTTTTCATGCAGAAATTTCGACGCTGTATCCACAGCAATAAAAACATGATCAGGTTCAGCAGCCAGTTGTCTGAGTTTATCAACCGACTGTTCCAGAGACGGGCCCGGAGCAATAACCACGGCTTTTTTCCCTTTGGCGCTGTTAAACAGTTTGGTTACATCCTGGCCATTTTTAATGAAGGAAATATTGTGACGGATCTGTTCAATAATTCTGGCTTTTTCCTCTGCAAAGTTATCCCCGGCATAGGATAAATCCAGGTATCCCTCAAGATGTTCAGCCAGCATCCGGTTCTGTTCATCACACATCAGAACTTCCGGATAATATATAACATTTGGAACTTTTACTTCCCACTGGTCGTTTTCGTAAATCCACCTGATTTTAGGATTATCCAGAGGAAAATCAACCACAGACAGCAGTATTTTAAACAGCGCCAGATTCAGAATATGAAAGTTTATCTGATTGAGTTGTTTGAAATTATCCAGCAGGTAGTTGCCGAGATCTCCAAGACCGTGACCGTAGACATCAACAGTTGTTATTGCAGGATTTAATTCAGCACACATCTGCTCCATCTGAAGCACAACATCATGTCTGGATGTCAGCTGAATTCCGTTAACAGTTACTGTTGACTGTTTCCCATTAACAATCTGACAGTCGAGTTCCTCCGTTGCAGTATCCGGACAGGCTTCAACCAGTTCAGCAAGACGGGGATAAGTTTTCCGTAACAGTTCAATATTACGGTCAAAAAGACTTTTTTCTTCCATGTGAGGGATATCCAAATATATTTTTATCGTCACGACTCTTCAGTCAGTAAAATGACCAAAGCACACTACCCAACTTTATAACACAGATATTGGAAAAATACAGATACCCACATATCATTTTGACTCAATACAACTTAATTCACCACCATAATTCAGCGTTCGTGTTTGCAACCTTCCCGACCATATAACAAGCCTATGACAGTCAAACTTGAAACCGTTTGTTTCTGAATTATCCTGTTTTCCGAAAAACATGCTGTTTTACCCGGAAATTGAAGCATCCGGCATTTTAAGCACCAGACACTCCTTTCCGTAGAAAGAGACTCCAAACCGGATAATTCTCCGATATTCACGCTCTTTAAATTCGCGGTCGTAGTTTTTATTTCTGATCTGTTCAAGCGCAGTTCCAGCCGCGCTTTTAAGTTTTGATATCTCTCTTCCGTCAGCTTTTTTTAGTTCAAGGATCACGGCTTCTCTCCTCATCAGGTTATCGATAATGATATCAGGATAGCCGTCACCCTGCTCAATCTGTGACTTTACATCGAGATCATCGTCAGAAGTTATGGAAAGCACTCCTGAAAGGAACATATGGTAGTAATACTCATGTCCCGGATCTCTCACGCTGATAAACTTCCTGAGCATGTTATTCATGATGTTCTGTGCCTGTTCACAGTCCCCATTTAGCAGTGCATCCCTGAGTATAACGGCTTTTTCCAGCCATTGCGGGTTACTGCCGCTGAAAATTATCTCCGCTTTATCAGAAAAGCATTCAAGGATCTCCCTGTTGGGAATTCTGACTGATACTCTTTTTGTTTCTGAAGGATTACTATCCTTCGCTACTGTCAGATATCCGGTATGAAGCATCAGCGTTGCGAAATTATTAAAATCAGTATGTGAGGAAATCGAAGGATAAGAGGTAAACTCTCTGAGGGTGATTTGCTCATTTTTACCATCCAGTAAACTCTGTATGCATTCTGTCTCCTTTCGGCCTGGATTCTTCATGCAGAGCTCTATGATGTCATTACCACTGGAATTTGCCCAGTAGTTCTGCGGCTGAAAAGTAGCAGGATCCCTGCTTCTAAGCGCGTAAACCATAAAATTGAGCACACTCCAGGGGCACAGCATATCGTTTCCGGCAAAGTTATAGCCGTCATACCACTCAAGCACGTCATGAATACGGTTTTCCATACCGCTCTGTTTTAGAAGATTTTCCGTTTCCTCTCTGGTAAATCCGATAAATCCGGATAAAAAACGATCCTGAACACCGAATGTCATATAATTGTTGAATCCGGAGAAAATACCCTGATGGGAAATTCCAAGGCATCCGGTTATAAACCCTTTGAAAATATTCTCACTGTTATCTTTTAGCGCCGAGCTCAGAATCCCGCGTATAACTCTAAGCAGTTCGTCATAATAGCCGTTAACTTGTGCTTTATGCAATGGAACATCATATTCATCAATAATAACGGCAGCCGGTTTATCGAAAGTCTTTTTCAGGCACAGAGCCAGATTTGCTAAAAAATCCAATATCAGGTTGATGTTGGTTCCGTCAAAGTTTCCATCACTTCTGAAAACAGGAGTTTTTCCGGCATTCAAATCCCGAATCTGTTTCAGAAATAACACGTCCAGTTCATCCCGTCGGGTAAGAAAATCAAATTTTTCAGCAAGCTTGGCAAATACTGCTATTATTCTGTTTACAGCCTCCTGATAATTTTTACCATCCACATCCTTGAAAGATATACTGATAACTGGATATCTGCCCATATACTTATCGCAGAATTCTTTATTTTTATAGATTGCAAGATTTTTAAAGAGCTGCTCATGTCGGCTTCTGTCCCTGGGATTTTGATAATTCATTTCCAGAAAGCATGACAGCATACTCATGGTAAGAGTTTTACCGAATCTTCGCGGTCTTGGAAGTAGCGAGATCTCCGGTCCGGATTTAAGCAGATCTTCGAGATATTCTGTCTTATCAATGTATACCATTCCGTTGCTGATAATTTTTTCAAAATTATCTATCCCTATCGGAATGTTTTTTTCAGATACTGCCATATTCTTCCATAAAACGCGTCACAGTCATGAAATCCCCCTGCATGTAGTTAAATCTAAATGCATCATGTAAAGGAGCTTAAATTGAGCGATTCTACCGGATAATCAATTGCTTGTTTTGCGGCTGTTCTTCCTCTTTGTTTTAAACAACAGTTTATCACAATCATGGCACAAAAACTGAACCACAATAGCAAAATAAACAGCACAGCACCAGGCGGCAGTCAAAAAAACGACGGCATTAAAAAGTACCGTCAGGAAAAGGGAATTCACCTATGGATTAGTGAATATAATCAAACAGCGAGGTGCCGGTCACATAGTTAAATGAAGTCATCGCCATCTGAAGGTAAGTCTGGGTTTTGGTTAAATCTGTGGTCACCTCGTACAGATCTACTTCAGAAATAGTAGCCTTAGCCTCTTTCTTAACATCAGAAATCTCACAGTTAGCATTTATTATATTATCCAGAGTGTTCTGGCGTGCTCCGATTGATGTCATGGTCGTATTGACAGACAGCTGGGTATTTCTGATTGATACCTGTGTCTGAGAAAGAATATTGTCTGCATCACTTCTGGTAATAGCACCGTTGTTGTAATTATCAATAGCGGCAATGGCCTTACCGATGGTATTCAATACATTGTCATTTTCAGCTGTAGCCAGGGTGAAGGTTGCAGATCCGGAAACATTCTCCAGATTGAGATTCAATCCGTTGAAATTCAGATTCTTAGCCCCGGCAGCAGATCTTGCAACTTCATTACCGCTGTAATCAGTTACAGCATACTCGGTTCCAATCTGGGTAACTGTATAGGTATTTTTGGTTGTTTCTGCAGCAGGATTGGTATCTGTGAGATAATTTCTGTTATAAAACGATTCAAACGACTGGTAGTCTGAATAACTGAAAGTCAATCCTCCCGTCACATCAACAGATCTTGCAGTTTCAACATGTTCAAAAAAATTCTTCGCTGAATCAGAAACAGCAATTTTTGCGGATGAAGAAGCCTGGACAAAGCGCTGACTGCAGTCGGCCTGGCATACATATGTTCCGTCATCCTGGCACAGATATGCATCGATATCACTGAGTCCTCCTGAGAATATCGATTCACCGGTTGCAGTCTTGGTATTGATCAGATCGTAGATCTGTTTCTGTATTTCCTTGAGTTCCTGGGAAATAGAATTCAGTTCTGTTCCGCTGTACGAACCGTTGACCCCGGACTGAAGCAGTACGTTGGCCCGGTCAAGAACCTCATTGATTGTTGAAAGAGAGGTTTCTTCAAGAGTCAGATTATCCAGGGCATAACCTGAATTGGTTGTATACTGCTCATACATGGCGATGTCATGTTCAAGACGCATCGTGGAGGCAAAATTTGACGGTGAATCAGCAGCACTCTGATATTTCTTACCGGTATTGTACTGTTCGTTAACCTTTTCAAGTTCAAGATTTCTTCTCTGCATATAGTACACGCTGTTGCGGTACATTGAATCGGTTGCAACTCGTGCTGTCATAATCTCGTCTCCATGCCTATACTGCGCTGATCAGCGCATCAAAAACTGTCTGTGACGCTGAAATAATTCTTGCGGCAGCCTGATAATACTGCTGGAACTTCACCAGATTGGCAGCCTCCTCATCCAGGGAAACACCGGTAATATTCTCATACTGTGCCACCGACTGAGCCAGTTTGGCCTCACTTGCGGTTGCATTGGCACTGGCGTTGTTAACAACAGTTCCGAATTCACTGGTCAGCAGAGAATATCTCTCAACAAAGGTCTGTTTTACCCCGTTCGAAGTGCCGTTGGCAACAAGATCTGCAGTCTGCATCTCACACATTGCCAGTCCGTTGCTGTTATCTCCGATCCCGTTCGAATTAACTTCAATGTTAAACTGATCACCTGCAAATACTTTGCCATTTACGGTAATATCATATCCGAGAGTTTCAATCGGATCATAAACAGGAGAACCTCCATTCTGAAGATGAGCAAGAATATTGACACCGTTACAGGATTTATCTGCAACCCCCAGACTGTTTCCGTTACTGTCAAACACCTCGTAATCGCCGTTGTTGTCAATAATGATTGAAGCGGGTGTTCCTGCTTTCAGCACCAGTTCTCCGGTACTGGTATCGATTGACGAAGTATTGTAAATATTTGAAATTACCGCCGTGGCCTTGCCGAAATTTGAAGGATCAACTTCTGCCTTGAGTGCAGAAGCCAGCGCAAGCTGCGATTCAGAAGTAATGGCCGGTTTAATGTCAAAAGCTGCGGCAAGTGTAGGCTGAATGAAGAAGTAATCACCTTTTGCCTTTGCAGTATCATCAAATTTGATGGTAATGCCGTAATCAGACAGATTAAGTTCGGTATCAGTCTGCCCGGTAAGAATTTCAACTCTTTCAGCATTATCCCGTGCTACGGTATATACGTTGTATTCCGTAGCAGAAGTAAACTCAATATAGAAATCATTGGTGGTTACATTGGCCCCCTCGCCGAAATTCACTGTGGTTGTAACCACACTGTTTGAATTTGATCCAAGAGTTGTAGCAGGGGCAATGGTAAAAATATCACCACCCAAATTTCCGTTAAGATCCACACCGTTGTGATTACCCTGGTTAAAGGCATCCGCCATGGCAATTGCAAGCTGTCCGAGACTCTTTTCAACCTCTTCAATTTCAGTACGAACTTCAAGCAGTCCGCCAAGTTCACCGCCGATGGTGGTGTTATCCAGAGTGGTTTCAGAACTGGTGTCACCGCGTGAATTCTTATAGGTAAGATTCATCTGGCTATTACTGTAGTCGAATTTTCCAGGAACCTCTTCAAGTACTGCATGATTTCCATCCTGCAGCACCAGAGAGTGACCGGTTGAAAGAGTTACCAGAATAACCCCGTCCTTCTGGTTGTAGGTGCGGATATCCATATATTTTGAAAGTTCCTGGATAGCGGCATCACGCTGATCCTGAAGGTTGTAGGCAACGGATGATTTTTCGCCGAGCGTTGCCTGCACCGCCTTGTTGAGATTGGCAATCTTGGCAATTATTTCATTAACAGTTCCGATATCCTCTCCGATCCTGCTTGTGTTGAACTGCTGGGTATTGTTTACATCTGTGTACAGAGTGTTGAAACGGTTCACAAGTCCGTTTACACTGCCGATAAATTCGGTTCTCTGGGCAAGGGATGACGGATCATTGACAGCAGACTGCAGTGATTTGAGAGTGTCAAGAATTGCTCCGCTCATACCGGTTGATTCACTGGAAAGGTATTTATCAATTGAACTCAACTGTCCATATACAGTATCGTAATAGTTGCTGATGGAGGTGTCTCTCCATACTTCCTGCTGGCTGTATGTATTATTCAGACGTTCGGTGATAGTTTCACCAACTCCGTAATTAAGAAGACTGGTATATGTCTGTGAACGCTGTCTTACATAACCTTCAGTACCGACATTGGCGATATTGTTGGATGTGGTATTCAACATCTGCTGCTGCGCGGCAACAGCAGATTTGCCGATTGACAGTAACCCGTTGGATGGAGTTGATGCTATTGTGTTCATACCTGCCTGCCTTATACTTTCACATCTCTATATCTGTCGAAGGCCGAATTCTTTACAATTTTCTTTAACTTGTTTGCATAGTTCGGATCGGTTGCGTAACCGGCCTTCTGGAGTTCTTCAAAATATTTTTCGACAGTGTCCGAATTTTTAACCTTGTCGTAACGGTTGTTTCCGGTAATCAGTTTTGCATAATCTTCAAGACTCTGCTCTACACTGTCATAAGCTCTGAATTTGGAATTCATCATTACTTTCCTGCCGTTTACATACTCGTAGCTGTTTGCTCTGGTTGTATTGGCAGAATTTCTGGAAGCCTTGATCCCGAAATAGTTATTTGCAACTTCCGTGCCTTTTTTCATCAGATGTTTGCCCCATCCGGTTTCAAGCGCTGCCTGTGCCACCATCGCCAAAGGATTAAGACCGTATTTGGAGGCGATTTTCTGGGCGATCGGCATGATTTTCTCTACAAAGTCCGTAGAGGTTGCACTTGCAGGAAGTGATTTTGAATACTCCTTCTGGGATTTGAGATCTTCGAACAGTGCGATATTACGGCTGTTAACCTCGTTTCTGCGGCCGCTGCGCTCCCCGATATCAAGAGAGGTTCCGAAATAATCAGATGTTCCGTTCACCTGTCCGGTACGCTGTGTTTTTGCCGCATTTGCAAGGATGAAACTTTTTAAATCACCGTTGATACTGAAACTTTTCACATCACCGCTGATATTGAAATTTCTGGATTCGTCCGGCATCCTGAAACTGCCGTCCTCGTTTTTTGAATTTTTGGATATTTTCGAACTTTTGTCGAACTGTTTAACGATGAGATCTGCAAGACCGCCCGACTGAAGGCTCTTTCCACTGCCGGCCAGATTGGATGCCATCTGTTCATCAAGCATGGACTGATACAATTCGGTGGTATGACTGGAGAATGGATTATCCTTGAAAAGTTCCTTTTCAGTTTCACGGACACTCTTCATCCAGGTCTGTGTAAAAAGGGCTTCAAACTGAGCGGCTGCCTGTTTAAGAGCACCGGCTTTTCCTTCTTCACCGGAAAAGCCCATTTTGCGAATACGATCCAGGGAACCTAAATCATTGATATATCCTGCATTGTTGTTTACTGTACCGCTCATTTTAGCCATCCTTAACTAGATGATGACTAATTCCCCCTCTATTGCTCCGGCCTGTTCCAGGGCTTCCAGGACACTCATCAGGTCACCGGGAGCTAGGCCGATACGATTGATGGTACGAACCAGATCATCAAGTGAATTCGATGTTTCCAATTTAAACATTCTGGTATCCTTCTCCTCCACCTTCAGTGATGAATTCGGAACCTGAACGCTTTCCCCTTCTGCAAAGGCGTTAGGCTGATATACCTCTATATTCTCCTTGACGGTTACCGTAAGACCACCGTGGGTTATAGCCACCGGATGGAGTTTCACATCCTTTCCGATTACGATCGTTCCGGTACGTGAATTTACGATAATCTTTGCAGCTTCATCCGCTATATCAACTTCGAGATTTTCAACCGCGGCGAGGAAATTAACCCTTTCACTCTGATCCCTCGGTGCAAAAACTTCGATGGATATTGCATCTAAAGCTCTTGCAACATTCCTGCCAAAATTATCATTGATGGCACTAACCACATTCTGAGCAGTTGAGAAATCAGCTCTGCGCAGATTGAGGGTGATCGTGTCTCCGAATTCAAAGGAGGAGGCTACTTCTCTTTCAACAATGGCACCGTTGGCTATACGGCCCACTGTAGGAGTATTTATAACTATTTTTGACCCGTCTGCACCCTCGGCACCAAGACCGGAAACCACCAGGGAGCCCTGAGCAACCGCATAAACCTGTCCGTCCGCACCTTTCAGAAATGTCTGAACCAGTGAACCGCCGCGAAGACTTTTGGCTTCACCGATGGCGGAAACTGTTACGTCAATTGTTTGACCCGGTTTGGCAAAAGGAGGCAGTTCGGCATGAACCACAACCGGTGCCACATCTTTCATTTTGGGCTTGATTGAATCAGATACCTTGATCCCGAAATTGTTCAGCATGGTTCTGAATGTCTGTTCAGAAAAAGCATTGTTCTTTTCACCGGTACCGTTTAAGCCTACCACCAGACCGTAACCAATCAGCTGGTTGGCTCTTACACCCTGTACTGATGTTATATCCTTGATTCTGGATGCAGATGCAGTAGCCGAGCAGAAAATCATAATGAGGGACAAAATCAAGACTTTCATAAACTGTGTCATTTTATTTACTCCTTCCGCCAATATTCAGGCACTCAAGCTAGAACGGATTGAAGATACTGTTGAAGAATTTGGCCAGCCAGCCTCTTTCCTGGGTATTTGAAAAATCCCCGGTGCCGCCGTACTGTATTCTTGCATTCGCAATACGCTGGGAGGATACCGTATTATCGGAATTGATGTCTTCAGGTCTCAAAACGCCTGTAACACGGATATACTCGTTGCCGTTATTGAGCATCAGCCATTTTTCGCCGCGTACCATTAAATTACCATTAGGCAAAACCTGTACCACACTTACGGAAATATTTCCTTTAAGACTGTTGCTCTGATTTGCATCCGAAGAACCGTCAAAATCGCTGCCAGAATTAATGGAAGTTTCAGGAGTAAATTTTCCGAGATGAAGACTCTTGCCGAGCAGCGTAACAGGAGATATACTGAGCCCGCTGTCCTTTTTAAGCTGGGTCTTGGCCTGCTTTTTGGCAGAAGTCGATTCATCAAGAGTAACTGTTATCAGATCGCCCACCTTGTGAGCCTTGATATCGGAGTAAATGCTGCTTACACCTGCATTGGCAAAGATTGAGCCGGTAGGAATAATTTCAGTAGGATGTTCCTCTGGCAGAGCCGGTGCAAAGCTGGGATCATCAGGCTTAGGCTTGCCCGCATCAATAACAGACTGACATCCGGTAAGCAGACCTATGGTTAAAATTAGAGCTAAGCATACTTTATTCATTTCAGTGCTCCTTTACTCCGTTGTTTGACTTCTAAACCTTTAACTTTTTATTGTTATTTTTATATCATTGCAAACTCTGTTCCATAATCATTATGTATTGGAATTCAGACTTGACAGCATATCGTTCACTGCTGACAGTACTTTGGAATTCATTTCATAAACTCTCTGCGCCTGGATCAGATTAACCAGTTCTTCAGTTACGTTCACATTTGCAGTTTCAAGCATACCCTGCTTGATTGATCCCATTCCGTCCTGACCTGCAGCCCCCTGGATCGGAGCTCCGCTCGACTGGGTTTCGATAAACAGATTCTCTCCAATCGGTTCCAGACCCTGCGGATTGACAAATCTGCTCACATTCAACTGTCCGAGCACCTGAACTTCAGCCTGGCCGGTAATTGTCACTGAAACCTGACCGTCGGAACTTACAGTAATCGAAGTTGCATTGTTCGGGATCTGGATGGCCGGCTGCACCGTATAACCGCTGCCGGAGGTAACTATGGTACCCTCGTCATCCATGGCAAACTGACCGTTTCTGGTATATGCAGTGGTTCCGTCCGGAAGTTCGATTTCAAAGAAACCGGAACCGCTGATCATAAGATCGAGTGCATTGTCGGTAGTTTGAACATCACCCTGGGTAAAAGTCTTCTGAGTTGACATCACCTTGGCTCCGACACCGATCATCAAACCGGTAGGAAGCTCAGAATCTGCAGAGGATCTGCCGCCAGGCTGATTAATCTTCTGATACAGCAAATCTTCAAATACCGGACGGCCTTTCTTAAAGCCTATGGTAGAAGCATTCGCCAAGTTATTGGAAATCACCGAAATGTTGGTTTGCTGGGCGTCAAGGCCTGTTTTCGCAATCCATAATGCTGGCATCATGATATTTTCTCCTTAGTCATTAAGAAATACGCATTAAATTGTTACTCTGCTGATCCATTTCCTCAGCAGTCTTCATAAGTTTCACCTGGGTTGTAAACATCCGCTGCAGTCTGATCACATTGATCATTTCCTCGGCCGCATTGACATTGGATGCCTCCAAAGCTCCGTTTTCCAGGCGTACGGTAGGATCTTCCAAAGCCTTCACTCCGTCCTTGCGGCGGAACAGACCGTCATCCCCCTTGTATACATCCCTTATGGATGGTTTAACCAGTTTGATCTGGGCAAATTCCTCTATATTGCTGGATTCCATTCCTTCCGGAATTCCGGCAACCGTACCATCCTGGTTAATAAAAATTTTCTGTACCGGCATTTGAATGTTGATAGCTTCACCGTTAACATCCAGTACACTCCGGCCGGATGTGGTTTTGAGGTTTCCGTCCTGATCGATAATCAGACTGCCGTCTCTGGTATAAGCTTCAGCACCGGAGCTGTCGGTTACCGCTATAAAACCGTCACCGTTGATTGCCACGTCAAGATCGCGACCTGTCGTATTGATAGCACCGTTTACCATATTCTGACCGGGTTTTTCAGCAAGTGAAAAAACTCTTGTAGGAAGGCCTTCACCGAAAGCCTGCATTGATCTTGCCTGTTCAAAATCCGCCTTAAAACCGGTTGTAGAAGCATTGGCTAAATTATTACCTCTCACAGCCAGGCTGTTGAAGTTCTCCTTGGCACCTGTCATTGCCACATAAAGTAAATTGTCCATAAACTGCTCCTGAAATTCTGTTAATTCATAATATGCAATTTGAATGCCACATAATAAAAAAGCGATCTCTTTCGAGACCGCCTTAACTGAGCAAATTATAGAATTCCTAAAAAGCGTTATGATACATTCAGTATTGTCTGCATGATGTTGCTCGATGCCTCAAGAGACTTCGAGTTGGCCTGATAGTTTCTCTGAGCCATGATAAGCTGCACCAGCGATGCCGACAAATCCACATTTGATGATTCAAGTGCAGATGACTTGATGGTACCGGTTGTACCGACTCCTGCCCTGGCTGGGGTTGCCTCACCGGATGTCAGAGATTCCTTCCAGCAAGTATCACCAATCTTGCTAAGACCCTGGTTGTTGGTAAAGGTAGCCATGGCAACCATACCGATCTTGACAGCAGTTCCGTTGGAATAGGTTGCACGCACCAGGCCGCTTCCGTCAATATCCAGACCTGTCAACTGTCCGACAGTAGAACCGTTCTGAGTCAGTTGGGTTACCGAGAACGAAGATGAGTACTGAGTCAGAGAATTTGACAGTGTAATCTGTTGAGTAGGCTCAGCTCCATTATCCAAAATTATTCCGAGAGGTACAGTTCTGATGATGTCAGGATGCTGATTAACAAGATTACCGCTGGTATCAAACTGAAGCTGAGCGCATTTGATTGGTTCGGTTCCATATTCAGTTCCTTTTTCAGGATCTGTATAGAAAGTAGCATGACCTCCATCAACATCTAAAGGCTTACCATCCATGAACAGATAAAGATTCCAAGCATTTTCCACCCCATATTCAAGTTCATCAGCATCACCCGCCTTATGGTAAGCATCAGTCTTGATGTAGTAGTAGGACATAGAATGCGCTTCACCGAGAGAATCATAAATAATCACCGAAGTAGATGCCGAATAAGTGCTTGAATCAGTCGGATCAAATTTGCAAATATCAGCTTTAGGCTTCTCTTCAGTAACTTCACTCGATACTACTGTACTGCTGGCATTCAAATTCATAGTTGATGTAATCTTGGAAGTCTGGGTTGGAGAACCGGCTTTGGCAGGGATCACCAGATTACGGGTTGAATCCAGAGACATGGACTTAACAGTTCCGTCTTCGTTCACATCATAAACCTGCAGATAGTAACCTGAATTTGTAATTACATTTCCATTTTCGTCAATTTCAAAGTTTCCTGCACGGGTATAGATATTCTCCTGGGAATCCTCTGCGTTGAGAACAAAGAAACCTTCACCGGAAATTGCCAGATCGAGAGTATTGTTGGTACTTTCAATGGAACCCTGGGCGAACTGCTGTGAAACAACAGCTGTCTGAACACCGCTTCCAACAGTGGTACGGCTGTTTGACATAACCGAGGTGGTATAAACATCCGCAAATTCAGCGCGGGAAGACTTGAAACCGGTGGTTGCAACATTGGCAATATTGTTAGATGTCACGTCCAGCGCTTTCTGCATGGCACTCAGTCCACTTAATGAAATATTGAAAGACATAATTTGCTCCTATTTTTCAGATTACTTTTCTGTAAAAATCTTTTCCGAACCGCTTAGCCGGCAACTTCCAGCACATCGTTCAGAGAAACCGTTCCGAATCCTTCTACATTCAGGGTTGCTTCCGAACTGCCTGAACCAAGCACCACACTCTGAACTTTTCCATATACCTGTGTTCCGATTGCCTGGGATTCACCATTAACCATTCCGGTTGCCATGACTGTATAATATCCGTCAGGAACCTGATTTCCGTTTACGTCGGTACCGCTCCAGCTGAAAGGAACATTTCCTTCATAGTGTCCTTCAGACTGGGCCTGATAAACCACCGAACCTGCCGCATCCATAACCGTAACAGTAATATCACTTGCACCTGTATCTCCGGTATTAACTACTCCTGCAAATCCTGTGCCAGTGGAATATCCGGTATTCTGATCCAGAAGTACTGTCTGACCTACCAGACCGGACACCATCAAAGCCTGCTGTGAAGTAACAATATCGGAAAGTCCGCCTACTGTTCCATTGAGTTTGTTGATACCGTCAACCGTTGAAATCTGAGATAACTGGGAAACCATTTCCTTGTTATCTGTCGGATTGGTAGGATCCTGGAAAGCCAGTTCTGTGGTAAGAAGACTTAAAAAATCTGTCTGTGTCAAATTATAGGATCCCATTTTTCCTGATGATGCCACGGTGGCAGCTGTAACATTTTCGGCAGTAGACAAACCGATATCACTGTATATAGACATAACTATTCCCCCTATTAACCCTTGCCAAGACGCAGTGTCTGAGACAGCAGTGTTTTTGCAACATCAGCGATCTGAACATTTGTCTGGTATGAACGGCTGGCACTCATCATATCCGCCATTTCTTCGACAACATTTACATTTGGACGGTAAATATAACCTTTTTCATCTGCAAGAGGATGATTCGGACTATACTCCATAAGAGCAGGAGCAGTACTTTCAGTTATTCCAGCAACTTTGACACCCACTGCACTGTTCATAGTTGAAAAATTGGCACTCTTTGCATCTTCCAGCATAGTCGCAAATACCGGCTTTCTGGCTTTATAAGTCTGGTTGACACTGGAACTGATGCTGTCGGCGTTAGCAAGATTGCTTGCCACTGTATTGAGCCGCACCGATTGGGCGCTCATTGCACTTCCTGCAATATCCATAACTTTAAACAAACTCATTACTGTTCTCCTTTGAGAGCTCGGCTCAACTGCGAGATCTTCTGATTCAAAAATTCCAATGAAGTCTGATACATCAGCGCATTTTCAAGGAAATTGGCTCTTTCAACATTCACATCCACAGTATTTCCATCTCCGGTATCAGGCTGAAGCGGAACCCTGTATAATTCATTTCCAATCCTGACCGAAGTTGAAGCCGGCATATGATGTTCATCGGTTCTCGTCAAATTTACAACATCCGAACCGGTTCCTGTCATTGCCTGAGCAAGAGCAGATTTAAAATCGACATCCCTGGCTTTGTAACCCGGAGTGTCGCTGTTGGCCAGATTGGAGGCAAGAATTTCGGAACGTGCGTTTCTTACTCCCAGTGCATACTGGTGAATACCGAATGCAGAATCCAATGAAAAGCTCATAACCAAACTCCTGTAATTTATATACATACAAATAAGCAACTTGCGTGCCAAACCATGAAATTCTTAATTATATGCCGACACAACTTGCTGCATATATTGGACCATGAATGACACAGTTTCCTACAGCAGAAACTGTAACTGATAAGATTTTGGGAGAAGAGTACTCACAGATCAGCACGGAAGCCCGCGTGTTATCTTCTATCCGATATTATTTAAAATTACAAGCTAAGAAAATCTTGTTCATGAGACTTGTTCTTAAGCCAATCAAACTCAGATTAAAAACTTTACTTCTAATTAAATTTGCTGTGAATATCTAACGATGTTAAGAAGTGATAAACAAGGAAACCGGAACAGCAATCAGCAGTTCCGATAAAAAAAGAAAAATCTACTAATCTTTCAACCTGAACACTATGCCGCGTTCATGACGCTCCATATCAAAGCGATCAGTCAAACCGCTGACAGATTCAGAAGCCCCCAGGAACAGATAACCGTTAGGGTTAAGCGACTGGGCAAGCTGATTTATGATTTTTGATTTAACCTGAGGAGAAAAATAAATCAGAACATTACGGCAGAATATCACATCAAATTTACCCATAGATCCGTAATGATCTAACAGATTGAACAGTTTGAAATTAACAAGTCTCTTAATTTCTTCATTTACAGACATACACTGTTCGGAAACTTTGGTAAAAAACATTTTTTTGCGTTCTGCGGAAAGCCCACGGTTCAAAGCAATGTAATCATACATACCCTGCTTACACAGCGACAGCATGGTAGGAGAAATATCAGTTCCTACAATTTGAACGCCTGCAGGGGTTTTTAACCTTGGAATGTTGGTTTCAAAACATGTCATGGCAATAGAATAAGGCTCCTGACCGGATGATGAGGCAGCCGACCAGATTTTAATTGGAGACATGGTGTGGGTTTTGGCAAGTTCAGGAAGTATGGTTTCCTTGAGCATCTCGTATGGATAACCGTCTCTGAACCACAGGGTTTCATTGGTGGTCATTGCATCAATAACTTCCAGACGGACCTGACGATTGGCGACATTCATAGCCTTTTCAATCAGTTCCGAAATACTCGACAGATTAAACTGACTCACCAACGGCGACAGTCTGCTCACTATCAAATACTGCTTGCTAGCTCCTAAAACAATACCACTCTGCTGCTCTAAAAAATTGCAGAAATCATTATATTGTTCGTTGGATATACTTTCCATAAATCACCAAATCAGAGTAATCCTAACATTACTTCAATTAAAATATATTTTGATTGTTATTATACTAATCTGTTACTAAATATTGTTACTTACCGAAGACAAAACGGTACTTATCTTCCACTTTTTGCCTCTTGAAGTTTCTGCTGTTTATCTTTCATTGCATCACGCACCGCCTTTGCAAGTTCATCAGGATTGAACTTGGCTATAAAGTTGTTAGCACCAACTTTTTTTACCATTGCCTGGTTGAATATACCCGACAGTGATGTATGCAGAATAACCTCCATAGATTTCAGCCGAGGATCGTTTCTTATAGAAGCAGTAAGCGTATACCCGTCCATTTCCGGCATTTCAATATCTGAAATAACCATCAGGATCTGCTCCTCAATCGGACCTTTCTTCGCATATTCATCAAGAATATCAAGCGCCTCTCTTCCGTTTTTAGCAAGAATGCTCTTCATTCCGATCGTCTCCAGAGACTTCTGAACCTGTCTGCGGGCCACGGATGAATCATCGGCAACAAGAACAGGAAGTTCACCGGCATTTATTTCCTTGTTGGTTGCAACAGCAGACTCAATAACAGCGTCACTAACCTCCGTCTTGATAGGAGATATTTCATCCAAAATTCGTTCCACATCCAGGATCTGAACCAGTTCTCCATCAATTTCTGTTACCGCAGTCATATAGTTCTGCTTCCCAACCCCTTTTGGAGGAGGAAGAATTGCAGACCAGTTCATATTCAAAATACGATCTACAGCCGACACAAGAAAGCCCTGAACGGATCGGTTGTATTCTGCGATAATTACGAAAGCCTTTGACAAATCTTCAATTCGTGGTGCTCCGGTGGCCATACCCAAATCTATAATAGAAACAGTCTGACCGCGGATATGTGCGACACCTCTGACAAAACGGTGAAGCTTTGGCATCACAGTAAGATGCGGACACTGTAAAACTTCTTTCACCTTGAAAACGTTAATTCCGTAACGCTGTTTTCTTCCGTTCAAATAGAATAGAAGCAATTCCATTCGATTTTGACCGACCAGCTCAGTAAGTTGGTTAACCGAATCCAAAACTCCAGCCATTCGCAATCCCTCGCTCTGTCATCATAATAATTCTAATATCTGTCCGATCATACAACAAATAATTATCATAAAATGTGGTTCAAATTTAATTTTTTTAACAAGATTTCATAAATTTACCAAAATACCACTGAACATATGAGGAATACACAAATTATAAAATGGCTCGCAGCAGATGCTGATACAGCATAACTGGGGTTCACATTCATTACCGGTTTAACAACTTCTGCAATAGTTTGTGAACAAAATGCTAATATGTGCTATTATTTTTGATACGGCGATAAGCCGGTACAACTTACATTCCGTAGCGAGGAGCAGCAGATAATGAACCACAGAGGTAAATTCAGAAAACAGTTCCTTTCTCTACTACTTTCCGTAACTGTTTATATTCTCAGTTCTTCATCCTCATATTCCCTTGATGACGAAACCACCAGGGATCTGCAGGAATTCATCCAGAACTATGTAGAAGATCTGATAACAACTGAAAATCCAGACAGTAAAGTTGAGATAACCGCACCTAATCTGGAAAAACGAATCAACATGACCTCATGCGACGGTTTTCTTTTCGCTGAACTCATAAAAAAAGATCTGAGTCGAAGAAACAACAGCATTCACCTCATGTGTGAAGATCCGGACAGACCGTGGGACAGTATAGTTCCAATCAGAATCAAATATTTAAAGCCGGTGGTTGCCTCTGTCGAAAGCATAGGCAAAGGACAGCAGCTTAGTGATGCAAACATATCGGTAGTCTATGTAGAAAGCAGCAGGTTGACCGGAAATTACTTTACCAGTACAGAATTACTTTTGGGAGCAAAATCAAAAAGAGAGTTGTCTCCAAATTCAATTATAAAAAACGAGCAGATCTGCCTTGTATGCAAGGATGATCTTGTTGATCTTGAAGCCGGCACCAATGAAGTCACTATCAAGGTTCAGGGAAAAGCTCTTGAGGACGGTGCACTGAATCAGGAAATCAGAGTAACCAACCTGATTTCAAATAAAACCGTAAGAGCAAAAGTTGTCGGCGTCGGTCATGTAAAAATTGAAGTTAAGTGAAACTCTTTTTTAAAAATATAGCTAAAGATTTTCAGACTTTTCCCGATAAATAGACATAGGAAAAGAGAAAATTTTATATGGTCAACAAAGGTGAACAGTATGGCAGTAAACAATATCTGTAATTCAGGAATTGCCAGCAACAGTAATGCTTCCAAGGCGCAGTTTGAAGTTGCCAGGGCCAGGATCAATGAAGAAGCTTTAAAGACGAACGTTGAAGGTCGCAATGCACTGACGAAGGCCAGAGCAGATTCAGTTACTCTGACTGAACAGGCTCAGTCATTCAGTGAAATACAGAAGAAAATCAAGAACTCACCGGACATTAATCAATCCAAAGTTGAAAGTATCAAGAAGGCGGTACTGGACGGAACATACGAGATTGATTCTGTGACTATTGCCAACAAGATGGTAGACTTTGAACGGGAACTCGATTTCATTTATAATTAACCGGAAGTTTCCGGATTGGCAGACAGTACAAAAAGGATCATTAGATGCCTACACTTGAAGAGTTACTGAATATTCAGAATCAGCAGTTGGACGAAATAAACTCCTTACTGAACGAGGAGTTTATGATTTTAAAGAATAAGAAAGCTCTTGCCCTTCCGGAAATTGAAACTAAGAAAACAGCTGTTATCGATAAAATACAAAAACTTGACAGGACCATAGCGGCCCACCCGGACTGCAATCTTCTTAAAACCAAATACAAAGATCAGAAAGATCAAATTCTCAAAAAGCTGAAAAACTGTCACCGTCAGAATGCCGTCAACGGCAAACTGATCCAGCTCTGCATGGCGTCAAACCGACGGCTCGGTTCAACTCTCAGCAAACTCAAAGATCACAACAGTGTGACCTATGACGATAAAGGGGCCACCCACTCGATATCGTCCGGCGGAATTGAGATCAGTTGCTAATCTCAATCGGCATTTTCCATCATGTTAAATCTAACGCTGAACATTTAAAATAAAAATACTGCCGGACATACATAGCAGTACTCTTATTGATGTGTTGCTCAGATTATGACAGTTTCCTTACAGCGTTCCTCTGATTTCATAAAGACGATACAGAAGTTTTGTATCAAGCATCATTTCAGTTGCATAAACGTTCTTGCTTAAAGGATAAGTGCGAACAACCTTGGCGCCTCTGACCAGACCGCTCACCGATGCTTCAAGGTGACTGTCAGTCTGAACTATATCACGCAGGGTCGTACTTGAATCAATCTGCAGACCATACAGCTGTTCTGACAGTTCACGGTAGGCATCAAGTTTTGAAGCACGCATAGCCTGTAAGACTTTCTGATCATGTGTCTTGCCCGGTTGTATGCTTACAATGGAATATCCGGTTGCTGTTATTACCGGGAAACTGTCCTTCAAATAGGTAATACCGTCAGCACTTGGAGTGTTTATTGATGAACATCCTGTCAGTGTAAGCAAAGCAAATGTAGCAATCGCCAAAACTCTTTTAATAAGATTCATCTTAATATCTCCTCTCTTATTTGATTCTGCTCTGTTCTGTTTTAACTGCCAGCGCAGGATCCTCTCTGACAATCAGACCGCCGCGGACCGTGGACTGCTGGGGATTTTTAATAACTACCACCGGTTGAGCCCTGGCCGGAAGCAGTTTATCAGAAACAAACGCAATGGCCGTTGACTCCACCAAATGAGTCTTTAGGCTGACTATGCGAGCGTTAACCACGTAACCTCCGTTTGATTTGGCAAGAGTCCCTATAAGAAACCGTGAAACAGGAACTGATTTGGCCAGTTCCTCAGCCTTGCGGGACAGAGCAATATCTCCGTCCTTTGTAACTTCCACATAGCCGGTAAGGTGATACTCAAGCACGTTTTCACCACGTCGGTGCAATTCATGAATCAAGTCTTCTGATAATACACGTCCGAGTTCATTCGGTCTGTTGTATGAATGAACATCAACAAGTGTTGTAATACCTAGAATATCCGTATCCACCGCACTTTCAACCTTGTATTTAATCAACTGATCTGCAAGTTCACTGGCAATACGGTTAAGTTGTAATCCGGCATCATTATGATCTTCATAAGTCTTTATAATACCCTCCGGCTTGGTTTTAAGATTCAGAGGTTCCACATATGCATTTCTGTTGGAGCTGCAGGCAGCCAGCAGACACACTCCCGCTGCTGTGACAACAGTTTTGATAAACAAATTCTTCATAACAAATTTCCTCATTCTGGCAGTAATCTGCTTTAGTGGATGACTTACATTTCTATAGCGGAAGATGCAATTTATTTGCCAACTGATCATTTTTTTATTTTTTAGTAATTATTAAAAGCTATGGCACTTAACTTGCTTTAAGTTATCATACTTATTATAAGAGAATGCAAAAGGATCTCGAAATGAAAAAAATCTTGTTATCTTTTATTATAGCAATGATCTGGATTGGCAGCGTCTGTGCAGAAATGGTTACAGTTACAGGACATGCTCCGATAATCAATAACAATATTGCAGAAGCAAGAAACAAAGCTGTAAAGGATGCGCTGCATCAGGCTCTGATGCAAACCGGAGCCAGTGTATCCTACGAACAGGAAGTATCAAACGGCGCACTTACCCGAGACAACTTTAAAATAAAGTCGTCGAGCAGAATAAAATCCTACAACATTATCAGTCAGGAGCAGAAACCGGATTACATTACAGTTACTGTAAAGGCTGATATCATATCTGGATCCGGTACCTGCAGTTCCGCCCATTCCAAATCTATTACCCCGGTTAAATTCTTTTATGATGACGGACAGTTGGGAGAAAGCCAGCGCGGTCTGTACAAAATCAACAATGAAATAACCAACCAGTTCTACAGCCGCATGCTGCAGAATGATAAGATATTTGATACCAAACGTTGGATTGACAGTAATTTCAAACTGGATCTCCGATCTATAAAAGGCAGTGAGTTAAATCGCAACAGCCGCCAGCAGTTGATCCACCTGGCCAAACGTCTTGACAGCCAGTACATCATGATCGGTTCCATCCGCGACATTTCTTTTGTTGGTGATGACAATGTATTTACCAGTATTTTTGGAGATCCGGACAGAAATATTTCCTTCTCTGTTTTTCTAATTAACGGTTACTCAGGAGATGTAATTTTTGCAAAAAACTACCAGGGGATCGCAAAATGGGACGTAAAGGAAGGAACCGATGTAAAAAGCAGCAGTTTCTGGAAATCATCTTACGGCAAAACCATAAATCAGATGATTAGTAACGCCACAGCAGACATAACCAGAGAAATACAATGTCAAAAAGTTAACGCACGAATCATCCGCATAGATCGTAACGAATATTACATTAATGCCGGTGAAAACAACAAGATCAAGGTAGGTGACCATTTTTCCGTTGCACTCAACAATAACTTCAACGATGTGAACGGTCAGCACCGTATTGCCTCTACCAGACTAAAAAATGATTTCGTGGTATCCAGGGTTTTCGACAATACCGCGATACTTAAAAGCGCAAAGGGGGTTGCAGATACAAACATTCAGATAGGAGACCTGGCAACATCACACAACTGATGAAACCGACTATTTCCACAGAGTTATTATCTGTGCCGGATTTATGAATAACGGGAAACAGAAAAAATTAACGGCGGATCTCCTAAGATATCCGCCGTTTAATATTTATAGTCCGAACTTCGAACTTCGTTCTTTAACTGAATAAAGACGAAACAGGAAGCAATTAAACTGGAATTACATCCTGATCAATAACTTCTTTCTGAACAATTTCCTTCCAGTTAACAGGTTCCAGAACCTCCACATGATCTCTGAACTGCTGCAGGAACCAGTGCATTTCGGCAACACCGCAGGCATCAAATTCCACAGTAATTCTGCCCTGATCATCCTTGGAAACCTTCTGTCTGTCAGACGGAGTTACAAATAAATAGTTATCAAGCTTCAAAGAGGTCTGAGCGTCAAATCTCCATTTGATATGATGAACAAGTCCGCGGAAAATGCCGAAACAGTAGTATGAAATGTTATCGACAGTTTCGTTTTCACCCAGTGAATAGTAGATTTCCTTCTTGATGGCCTTTTTGGTACTTCTTGTCACCATTTTGCCGGTTGTCTCATTAAGTTCACGGTGATATACACGCTTGTACTCATCTTTAAGAAATTCAGCACATGAAACAACATTGCTGATTTTGAAAAATCTGTAAACATCCTGCTTTGCGGCATTGTCGCGGCCATCTCCGCGGATCACGCTCAAGTCAGTTTCCTCCAGATGTACCTGATTGGAATCATGAGCGATGGAATCAATCATTGCTCGTTCAACCTCCTTGGCGACAAGATACTGTGACTGGCCGTAAAGGAAACCGATTGGAGCAACCAGGTAAAGTTTTCCGGAAGCCTCCTGAGCGCTTTTATAAAATATCTCACAGACTCTGCGTTTCTTTATTGCCTGAGAAAGCTGTTCTATTTTATTGGCATCAACGGAAAAATGAGGGCCTCTGAATTTAATGAGTTCGGAACCTCTTACAGACTCCTCAGTGTCAGACTGATAGTTGCGCTGTTTCTTCTTTGATTCCACACTGGCTTCCAATCTAGTGTATATACCTTTGAGCGCTGATCTAACCTTGTCAACATTGGGAGCATCAACTTTGGAAAGCAGTTCCAAAGCTTCACCTACATAATATGCATCATCACCGCTGAAATCAAAAGTAAATTTAGAAGACATAAAGTCAACTTTAAAATACTTATTTCTTTTGGTACGTTTCACCATCAGATAATTCGGGAACAATCGAGTTACTGTAGAAATCCACCTCTGGGCAGTTCTTTTATTGATGTTGAATTCTTCGCAAATCTGTTCATAACACATGCCTTCATTGCCGACAGAACACAGTTTGTTTAAAAAATCAATATTTAATGTGTTCTTGCTATCTTCTCCGGACGGCGTCTTCATATTGTATACTCCATAACAAAACAGTGTAAAAAATTATGTATATCAAACAGTGTAAAAATTTATCATTTATAACATTATTTTAACTTACAACGACTTTAAAATATATTGTAGATAGTTTTTGTGCAAAATTCAAACACATTTCATTTATAATCAAATATTATAGTGAATTCTAGCACACAAACACGTTTTCCCCGTGCAAGCCGTCCTTTTGTAATGCAAAAGGCCGATTTTTGTTCATAAAACAGGGAATCAAATCATATTTAATTGTAAAAAAAATTACTAAAATCAATCATTTATGCATATTATGTTTGTTTTTAATCTAAAAGTAAACAACTAAACAGTTTATTATTACGTTTTATGCCGATATAACATAAAAGACTCTTCAAAAAAGAACAAATTAGACATAAAAAGAGCCGCACCAAACAATGCAGCCCTAATAAATTAATCATTCAGCAAAACAAATTATGCGAGAAACGGATCCTTTAAGATAACAGTCTCATCGCGATCCGGACCGGTAGAAATAATATCCACAGGGATCCCGGTAACTTCCTCTATCTTCTTGATATATTTCAATGCATTCTCAGGAAGCTGATCAAGTGATTTGATACCAAAAGTATCGCACTTCCAGCCAGGGAGTGTTTCATATACCGGCTCAATTCCTACATAATCGTCTGCAGCCATCGGGGAGGTTTTGATTAGCTCGCCGTTTTTACGATAGCCTACACAGATTTTAATTTCATCGAGTTCGTCAAGAACATCAAGCTTGGTAAGACAAAGACCTGATAAAGAGTTTATTGTTACAGATCTTCTCATTGCCACAGCATCATACCAACCGCAACGACGACGTCTGCCGGTTACTGAACCGAACTCATGGCCTTTATCGCAGAGATATTCGCCAACAGAATCATTCAATTCGGTAGGGAACGGGCCGCCGCCTACACGGGTAGTATAAGCTTTTGCTATTCCGAGTATGTATCCTATATTTCTAGGTCCGAATCCTGAACCTGTAGCAACACCTCCTGAAGTGGTGTTGGATGATGTTACATACGGATAAGTTCCGTGGTCGATATCAAGGAAGGTTCCCTGAGCACCTTCAAACATCACATATTCATTGTTTGTTCTGGCATTGGACAGCAGTTCTGTAACATCAGTAATCATGTTAACAATGATTGGCGCATATTCCCTGGCTTTCGCTAGAACATCGTCATATGAAACCTCATCGGTATGATAGAAATTCTTCAGAACAAAATTATGATATTCCATAATGGTCTTGAGTTTTTCAGCGAACACATCAAGATTTCTAAGATCACCAACACGCAGACCCCGACGTGAAATTTTATCCTCGTACGCAGGTCCGATCCCTTTCCCTGTTGTACCGATTGCTTTCTTACCTAAAGCTTTCTCACGGGCATGATCAAGTGCAACATGATATGGAAGAATAAGTGGACAAGCCTCAGAAATTTTTAATCTCGGTTTAACAGATACACCGCAGTCTTCTAATTCCTTTATCTCTCCCAATAAAGCTTCAGGTGACAGAACAACTCCGTTGCCGATCACACAGGTTGTGGTCGGATGTAGTATTCCTGACGGGATTAAACGTAAAACAGTTTTGTTTCCATTTACAACTAAAGTATGACCTGCATTGTGACCGCCCTGGTAACGAACTACATACTTGGCGCGTTCAGCCAGTAAATCAACAATCTTTCCTTTTCCTTCATCGCCCCACTGGGTACCTAAAACTACAACATTCTGTGTCATTTCTATCTACTTTACCAATAAAAACAATATTGTGCCGAAACACAAATCAATAAACAATGCGTTAATTCTAGCATAAAACCGAGATAAAAAATAGCCACGATTATGTGGCTATTTTTTATCTATACACGCAACTATCGTACTATCTTATCTGATCGAAGTTATCAAAGAATTCGCTCTCAGGCTTAACAACAATTACATTTTTTGTACCGTTGGTCATGCTTGCCTTATAAGCATTCATGCTACGTAAAAATGTAAACAGATTCTGATCCAGCTTATAGGCATCTGCGTAGATTTTAACAGCCTGGGCATCACCGCTACCCTTTGTTTCCTTTGCATTCTTTTCTGCAGTCGCAATCATAACAGAAACCTCGCGATCCACTTCGGCACGGATAAATTCAGACTGCTTCACACCCTGCGCACGATGTTCCTTCGCCACAGCATTACGTTCGGCCCTCATACGCTGATAAATGGAATTAGAAACCTCAACCGGCAGATTGATCTGCTTAATACGGACATCAATGACCTTAATCCCGAGTTCAGCTGAACTGGCGGAGCTGAGAAGAGCATTCTGCATAACTTCAGAACGTTCACCGGAAACAATTTCTTTTATAGTACGGCTACCGATTTCAGACCGAAGACCGTTGTTAATCTTATTCTTGAGCAGGTCTGACGCCATCATATAATCGCCACCGTTGGTGGTAAGGAAAAACTTGGCAGGATCGTCAATTTTCCACTTTACATAGGAATCAATGATCAAATCCTTCTTCTCGGATGTTACAAATCTGTCAGCCTGGGAATCAAGAGTCTGAATTCTTACATCAAGTTTTTTAACAGTTTCAATGATCGGGATCTTGAAATGAACACCCGGGGTGTAAATTTTAGGAGGTTGCTTGTCACCATCAGACGAAGATCCGTCTCTCACAACCTTACCAAACTGGAAAACAATCCCCACTTCACCTTCACGCACTGTAAACAGGGAAGAGAAAACCAGAGCCAGCACAGCTACTGCTGCAATAACAATCTTTTGAAACAGCATTTTATCTCCCCCTTACTTCTTGTTGGCCGTTGCAGATTCGTTGTTTATCATTTTATCAATCGGCAGATAAATCATTGAATTACCGCCGTTTGGTACATCAAGAATAACCTTGTTATTCTTGGAGTAAATTTCCTCCATTGTTTCAAGATAAATACGTTTTTTGGTCAAGGTAGGGGCATTGTTGTATTCCGGAAGAATTGCCTTGAATCTTGCAACCTCACCTTCTGCTGCCAGAACAACCTTCTGTCTGTAAGCTTCAGCCTCCTCATTCAGTCTCTGAACACGACCGACAGCTTTAGGCCTTACCTCGCGGGCATAGGCCTCAGCCTCGCGGATATATCTCTGTTCATCCTCCTGTGCAGCAATGGCATCATCAAACGCATCCTTAACCTGATCCGGGGCTCGTGCCGGAAGCATATTCACATCCACAATGGTAAGTCCCATATCGTAAGGATTTACAATTTTCTGCAACTCCTCCCAGGTATCCTGCTTAACCTTCTGACGACCCTTTGTCAGTACATCATCCATTGTTGTGTGACCTACTACAAAACGCAGAGCACTGTCGCTTGCCTGCTTCAAACTTTCCTGAGGATTAGTAACAGAAAACAGATACTTCTTGGCATCGGAAATTCTAAACTGAACGTTCATTTCAACCTTAACCACATTTTCATCCTGAGTCAGCATGAGCCCGGTAGAGGTAAAAGACTGAACAGCAGTAATGTTAACATTGTAAACCTTATCTATAAATGTCGGTTTCCAGTTAAGACCAGGTTCAACAATCCGGACGAATTTTCCAAAACGCAGTACCACACCGCGATCGGATTCCTTGACCGTGTAAAATCCGCTTATAAACCAGACTGCTAATACAGCCAGCAGTATAAGAAAGATCGAGGTTTTAGCCCCGTTGAAATATTTACCTAAATTAAATCCATTCATACCAAAATTCACATTATTCGACTGACGATCACGACCGGAGTCGGCATCGCCGGGACGTTTCCACGGCATTTTTTTATCCTATATAACTTCTCAAAGATTTGTACTTTTTACTCAAACGGTTGAACTCAACCTCTGATATTTCAATTTCCAGAAGATCATTGCCATCGCCATCAAATTTTTCTGAAACGATCGCCTTTCTCTCATACAGGGCAGATCTTAACTCCCATGAATCCGACGGCAAAACCAACGATAATTTTACTATATTTTTCTGCAACAATTCATTAATAATTTCGCACAACAGATCACTGCCTTCGCCAGTCTTTGCAGACATCCAGACAGCCTTTGGAACCCCGTTCTCATCTCTTACCACATGAGGGCTTACGCAATCCATCAGATCTATTTTGTTAAAAACAAGCAACTGTTTGACATTGCCTGCACCTATTTCATTGAGAACCAGATTTACCTGTTCGATATTATCCTGCATGCGCTCATCATGACAGTCAACCACATGAAGAAGAATAGTTGCCTCTCTTGTTTCCTGCAAAGTTGCCTTGAATGCCGCAACCAAATCATGAGGAAGATGACGGATAAATCCTACTGTATCAGCAAATATAACCCTGCCGATATTTTCAAGCTCTAGAGTGCGCAGTGTAGGATCAAGTGTTGCGAACAGCTGGTCTGCAGCATAAACATCTGATTTTGTCAGATAATTGAAGAGTGACGATTTACCGGCATTGGTATAACCGACGAGAGAAAGCACCGGCACTTCATTTTTGCGGCGTGCTTTTCTGCTCTGCTCACGCTGGGATTCAACCTTGGAAAGAACTCTTTCGATTTCATCTATGCGCTCATTCAGCATACGTCTGTCAAGCTCAAGCTGCTTTTCACCTGGACCACCTCTCAGACCGAATCCGCCCTTCTGTCGTTCAAGATGGGTCCATCCCCGTACCAGTCGCGTAGCCTGATACTTAAGGCGTGCAAGTTCCACCTGCAGCTTACCCTCGTATGTTCTAGCTCGCTGGGCAAAAATATGGAGGATCAAAGATGTTCTTTCAAGCACCGTGCACTTGATTTCCTTACTGATATTTCTTTCCTGTGCAGGAGTCAGGGGATTATTAAAAATTACCAAATCGGCTTTGTTCTGTTCAACCAGAACCGCCAGTTCCTCTATTTTTCCTGAACCGATAAAAAAGCGCGGCGACGGCATGGCCCTTCGGCAGTGAAGGACATCAACCACATCAAGATCTGCAGAAACAGCAAGAAGCCTCAGTTCAGATAAATCTTCAACTGAGGCCAATTCAGATGTTATTTCGGTTTGAACCAGGATCGCCTTGGATTTCTGTTCTTTAGAAACTTCCAAACCGATATTCCTTAACGAAAATCACGTAATACAACAATTATTTGTTTGACGAAGCGTCGGCCGAACCGGTCTTAACGTCATCGTTTACTTTCAGGGTAAGTACCGGTTTCGACGGAACTATAGTGGAAATTGCATGCTTGTATACCAGCTGCTGGCACACATTATTCTTAAGAAGAACAACAAACTGATCAAAAGACTCTATGAGTCCCTGAAGCTTAATACCGTTAACCAAATAAATGGATACAGGAATCTTTTCTTTCCGAATTTCATTTAAAAACGGATCTTGTATTAACTGACCTTTATTATTCATCTATGCTCATCCTTTTTTCTGTTTTTTTATTATTCTTATTATGATTGTTTTAGAGCCCTATGATTCACGACGCTGTCCTTTTTCATAACTCACTCCAATTGTCCCACAAATAGAATAAAAAAAACACTCACGATCTCACATGTTAACAAATTATTGAAACCAGTCCTCTGCTATCCATAAGAAGCAAAGACATCAAACACATACAAAATCAGCAAAATTTAGCCGATACATCAACCATTTAGACTCATACCAGTATTTATTTCAGATCAATTCATGATACCTAAGACATGGAAGATACTGCTAACCTCTGAAAATGTTATACAGCACCAATTTTTTACATAAACATATTATAAAACAACAAAACGATGACCAAGTTCAATTTTCCTCCCAACTGATAGATCTATAATCAACATACCGTTAGAAGGGTTACTATATTTCTTTTTTTTATTAAGGCTATAGAGAATGGATGGAAAAATTCAGTTAAAAATATCTCATAAACTGATTATTCTTGTAGTTGCCGTATCCATAGTATTTATGATTACTTCCATAATGGCAATCAGCAAACTTAACAAATCAGTAGGGTACAACGAGTTATTGGCAAACGAGAAATCCGGACTTGTCGGGCTTGTTGACAATGGCAGACACCTGCAGGCATTGTTCAAGGAATTGAGAATAAGTGCCATCAAATATCCAATGACGGTGACTGTTGAGGAACGAAACCAGCAGAAAGCGGCTTTTGCTCATAACAAGAAAGTTTATCTTGATGTTCTTAACAATGCCAAAGCAAGGTGCAACGACATACAGGGATGTCTGGAAATAGCAAACCGGATGGTTGAACAGCTTGATGAATATGAAAAAACCACATTCAATGAAGTAATCAGACTGACAGAAGAAAATAAAAACCGTGAAGCATATCTTGCCATTCAGAAGTACCTGGCACCTATCGGAAATGAGATAGACAGGGATGTGGATCAAATCATCGAATTAGCAGACAAGGAAACCAAGAATATACTCTCATCTATGAAGGACGTGGTTTCATATATGGGACTTCTTATTGTTGATGTTATTGGGATTGGTATTGTTGTATTTCTGACAATCACTATCGGCAAATCAATCATAAAACCAATCAGAAAGTTAAGTTTCCTTGCCAATGACATCGCAAATGGAGATCTGACTCATTCAATTGATACACAGTCAAATGACGAGATAGGAGATTTGAGCTGTTCATTTGCAGCCATGTCCAACAATCTGAGAGAAATAATTCAAAGTATCAACGCCGATTCTGATCTTCTGAGTCATAAGTCACAACTGCTGATTCAGACAAACAGCGAAATGACAGAACATTCAAATGATGTACTTGAAGAGGCTCTGAATGTTGCATCAGCCAGTGAGGAAATGGCAAACACTGCAAAAGAGGTTTCCCACAACTGCACCGACGCATCAAACTTCTCCTCCGATGTTCAGGAAGTTGTAAAGACTGGTGTTGTACAGGTAAGGAATGCAGTTGAGAAGATCAGAAAACACACTCAGCAGACCAATGAGAGTGCAATCATGATCCACAAACTTGGTGAACAGACACAGCAGATCAGCGGAATTATCAGTACCATTCAGGAAATTGCGGAACAAACCAATCTGCTGGCGCTCAATGCCGCCATCGAAGCCGCCCGTGCTGGAGAACATGGTCGAGGATTCGCTGTAGTTGCTGATGAAGTGCGTTCACTGGCAGGAAGAACAGCTGGTTCAACCAAAGAAATCAGTTCAATGATTATATCCATTCAGGAGATGGTTAAAGAAACCACCAACAATATGGATGTTAATGTTAGCAAAATGAATGAAATTGCCGATGACACCATAGCTATCGAGAACAGTCTTAACAGCATAAATTCATCAGTTGAAACTGTTCACGAACAGATCCTTCAGATTGCCAGAGCTACAGACGAACAGACTTCAACCAGCCAGAACATATCCAACAATATGCAGGCGATATCTGATACCACCCATGAAACAGCCACCCATGTTGGTAAGTCTCTCGATATAGCTAAAGAATTGAAGGACATTTCGATATCAATGAGTGACAAGGTTAAGCAGTTCAAACTCTAAGTTTATCCTTGTTTGTAAAACTGCAGACCCCGCAATAAAGGCGGGGTTTTTATTATTACCTAACTTGAACGAGAGTCAATTGCATCAAGAACATTCTGAAGATTATCCTGTTTTCCTATTTCAAGGTGGTTCAACGGGAACTTCCACCCTCTGAGCCAGGTAATCTGACGTTTGGCCAACTGACAGGTTGCAACGATCCCGCGGTAAACCATTTCATCAAAATCAATTTCACCTTTAAGATATGACCAGCATTGCCGGTAGCCTACACACCTCATGCTGGGAAGTTCCGGATTCAAATCACCTCGGGCCATTAGAGTTTTTACCTCTTCAACAAACCCTGCATCAACCATCTGATGGAATCTTTGCGCAATTCTCTGACGGAGCATTTCCCGCTCCTGAGGCATTATTGCAAACTGCAATGTAGGGATCTCCAATGCCTGCTGTTTGTTTTCAGCAGTAAGTTCTGTCATGTTCTTACCGGCAATTTTGTATATTTCCACTGCTCTAATCAGTCTCTGGGAATCTCCCGGTTTGATTCTGGCCGCAGCAACGGGATCTATTTCGCATAGATATTCATGCAGACTTTCAATTCCATTTTCATTAATAAAATCCATAATTTCTGCACGAACTGTCGGTTCTGAACTTGGAAGATTGGAAATACCTCCAATAAGAGCATTGAAATACAACATAGTCCCTCCCACAAGGATTGGCAGCCGACCACGCGAATGTATTTCTTTTATAAGTCTTAATGCATCGTTGCGAAATGTTGCCGCCGAATAGATTTCCGACGGATCTGCAATATCGATCAGGTGATGAGGGATCCCCTGCCGTTCCTCTAAACTTGGTTTGGCAGTTCCTATATCCATTCCGCGATATATCAATGCTGAATCCACACTGATAACCTCGGAAGGAAACCGGTGTGCAAGCTCTATTGCAAGACTGGTTTTACCGGACGCAGTAGGTCCCATAATACAAACAATAAAAGGATAAGTCATAATTACTAATTATTCCGCAAGCAATACAGACAAATCAACAGCAGATGCAACAGATGGATCTGCACAAAACTCCTCGGGATCCATATTACTGAGCATCTGAACCGCTTCCACCAGAGTATATTTTTTACAGTTTAGAACTGAAGAAACAAGTATTAGATTGAATTTATCATCCTCTTCATACCAGCCATGGGTAGTAAACAGTGCAGTCAAAAGCTGACTCAGATTAAAACGTCTGATGGCGGCCGGTACTCCCATTATTTTGACAGAAGGCTTATTTTTGAGGTTACTCTGGATCTTAAATCCGCGTTCTTCAAGAAACTTAATATTATTTTCAACATTCAGAACATCATTCTTTTCCAGAGGAATTTCCAGCGGAAGCATAAGAAGAGAAGATTTAACATCTCCATCAGACAGTTGATTCAGAAGTTCACGTTCATCTATTTTTCGTAAATCTATCCGGTATAGTTTCTGATTAAACCCAACGCATGCATAACTCTTGTAAATGCCGTAAAATTCAAAATGTTCCGACTGAGACAGGTTTTCAACAGCTGCAGGATCTGATTTTTCAACCTGACCGTCTGAGTTGTTCGAATCATTGAAGGCGGAACTCATCCATGAATTGTAGGCATCATATTGTTTACGGTCATAATTATCACGGTTTCGATCGTAACTGCGGCCACCGGAAAAACCACTGCCCGACCAGCTTCCGGAACAGGAGGAACGACTGCCGGATGCTCCTGAACTGCCGGCATATTTGTTACCACCATATGAAAAATCATTCAAGGAGGCAACATTGTCATTCTCATGCACAACGTCACTGCTGTCCGCAGTCTGAGGTTCGTTCTGAACGAGATCATTGTGACTTGCATAGAAATGTTCATTTTCCACTTTGAGTTTGACAGGTTCAACCTTTGACAGAGCTTCAGTTACGGCAAGTACAACAAAGTCGTGTACGAATCTGGCCTCTCTGAATCTGACTTCATGCTTGGTAGGATGAACATTAACATCAACATCCTGCGGATTTATAGAAATAAAAATAACAAAACTGCATTTAACCTCCCTGGCATAAACTTCAGTATAGGCCTGCTTAACCGCATGAAATACATTTTTTTCCTTAACAATTCGCCCGTTAAGAAACATAAACTGAACTTCAGGCGTTGAATCAGTCTCATCAGGAGCTGGCAGCACGTATCCCTCAATCGAAATATTTTCCCTGCATTCAGAAACAGTAAGCATTCTGTCTGTAAATTCACCCCCCAGGATCTGGGTAAATCGCTTGGTAATCTGTTCCTGACTAGAAGCGGCAGGAAGATTGTAAACAACCTTGTCATTATGTTTCAGCAGGAATGAGACAGAAGGATTGCTCAGACTCAATTTAGCTATCAAATCCTGTATATGAGCGAATTCTGTTTTATCCGATTTCAAAAAACGTCTTCTTGCCGGTGTGTTGAAAAACAAATCCTCCACAAGAATAGTAGTACCGTTCGGATATGCCGATGGTTTAATTAAAGGCTCATCCAACGCTCCTTCTGCATGGATCTGCCAGGCATGTTCCTGCTCTGCAGTCTTGCTTATCAGAGTCAGACGCGAAACTGCCGTTATTGAAGCAAGCGCCTCACCCCGGAATCCGAAACTTCCAATAGTATCAAGATCATCAATTGAAGAAATTTTAGATGTGGCATAACGGGTAAGCGCCAGTTCCAGTTCGTCTTTGGGAATACCGCAGCCGTTGTCGGTAATTTTTATATAGGTCCGTCCGCCGTTGCCGATCTCAACTTTTACTTTGGTAGATTTGGCATCGAGCGAATTTTCAACCATTTCCTTGACAACAGAAACAGGTCGTTCCACCACCTCTCCTGCCGAAATCTGATTTGCAATTAATGAAGATAAAATTTTAATAGGCATACGTCACATCAACAATATTATGGGAATTACCGTTTTTTGCAGTGTCTGTCAGGACTTAACTGATACTTAGGGTGATTAAGATGGGATATCAGTGCATTGTAGATCGCCCTGGCTATTTTTTTCTGATAAGCAGCCGTTTTCAGTTTCGCCTCCTCCGATGCATTTGATATAAATCCAGATTCAACCAGAACTGAAGGAATATCCGGCGCTTTAAGAACAGCCAGCGATCTTTCCTCCGGACGTTTCTTGTGCATCGCGGCAAACTTGGAAAGTTCAGCTATAATTTTGTTCGCAAGATCGTAACCTGCATCACGCGATTTATCAGATGTCAGATCGATAATCATATTCTGCATATAACTGTCATTCTCACCAATCAGAGAAGTCTCCTCAAGAACATCACTGGCACCGCCAAGAAGCTGATCATGTTTCTGTTTGGTATTAAGCATCTTACGGTTTTCCCGTCCGGCACGATCGTTGTTCAAAACCAGAACTGAAGCACCGGATGCACTTGAATTGGTTGCCGCGTCCGCATGGATGGAAATCAGAAGATCCGCATTGTTCTTGCGGGCTATTTCAGATCGGTTGTCCAAATCAATAAATATATCAGAACTTCTGGTCATCACAGCTTTCATTCCCGGAGTCTTGTTGATCAGGATCTGCAGCTGTTTGGCAATGGCAAGAGTTATGGTCTTTTCCTTGTTCTTTTTAGCACCGATCGCTCCAGGATCCTTTCCTCCGTGACCCGGATCGATGGCAATCACAATTTTTGCGCTGGTCTTGCAGGCATCACTAGTCTTTTTATTATCCTGTTTTGATGAAGCCTGATGTTCCCTGATCGGCTCAGGCTTGCTGGCAGCCGTATTTATCTGTTTTTCGTTTTTACCGCCATTTGGTTTGGTATTTACCTGCTGGCCGGCATTGACAGCATTATGCTCTTTTACATCCCGAGTCACACTGGCGGTTGTCGATGTTTTAACATCTGGTTTATGAGTTTCCTGCTTAACTTCATACTTAGGTTCATCCCGTTTAACAACACGTTTCTGATCCGCAGGTTTCATATTCTGCTTAGGCTCTGTACGCAGGTCTGAAGGTCTGGCATTTGGTTTGTCAGTCCTGCTGTCCTGTTTATGATCAGCAGGTTTGGTATTAAGATTCATATCAGTTCTGCCGTTCTGCTTCTGTTCTACAGGTTTGGTATTAACCTTCACGTCAGATCTGCTTGTTTCAGATGTAATTTTCTCGCGCTTGCTGTGGCTGTTATTTTTCTGGTCATAGTAGGCAATGGAAGTTTCATTGGCCTTCTGCATTTCTACCCGTTTCTTCTCTGCTTCTTCAGGGGTAAGAACTCTGATTGAATCAATTTTATCCTGATCAGCTTTATTGTTTTTTGGTGTTTCACGTACAGCGACAGCTGCACTGCTGTTAGGTTTCGGAGTATTTTCCGGAGTAATCCTAGGCATGCTAAGTTTATGCGCCGGATCTCTCGGATTTCCGGAAATCTGATTGTTTAAAAAATCTATATAAACGCGGTAACTGTGATAGTTCCCCTGAGGGGCAAGCTGCGCATGTACAGGTTTTACCGCATACCTGAGATTGAACACATAGCTGACACCGCCCCCGATGGCAATCGGGGTAACACTCTCAATTACTTTTCCAAGAGATTTGCCTGGCACATACTTAAGCGGTACGGAATCAACCTTGTCGAAGTGTAAAATTACCTGGTACGGATCGGTAATCTGAACGGAATAATTGGGTTTTTCCTTCAAATCGAAAACCAGACGCGTCTTCTCTGCAAAAGCAGAAAAACGCACGTTGACAATCTCATTGGCATACACGGCCAGAGAACTTAAAATCCAGATTGCGAAAAACTTGATTATTTTTCCCATGACAGTTTTCCTACAATATCAGTTCCTATTTGTGTCTCAGCAGAAAATTCCACAGTTCTTCCTGAATTATGTTCGCAATACTCTATACGGATAACAAGATCAGGCCGAGGCAGAACACCTTCTCCCTTATCTGGCCATTCCACCAGACATACAGATTGTTTGTCAAAATAATCACGAATACCGATAAATTCCAGTTCTTCAGGATCCGCTAAACGGTACAAATCAAAGTGATAGACAGAAAATTCGCTGAGCCTGTAGCTTTCCACCAGCGTATAAGTAGGACTTTTTACAATTCCTGTATGACCGAGAGCCTGGACAAAACCACGGGTGAAAGTTGTTTTCCCCGCACCAAGATCTCCTTCAAGATAAATGCACGCTCCGGTTGTTATGCAACCTGCAACCGCCCCTCCCAGTCTGACGGTATCAGATTCGCAACCTAATGAAACTTTCTTTTTCATAATCTTTTTTTATTTCTTCCACTTCTTGTGATAACTATAGCACAAAGATTGTTTTTTGTGGGACTTTTGTACCATATACCACCTTCTTACAACAAGAAAATATGCACTTTGTTGCAAAAAGTACCATATTAGTGCAGTCTAGGAAACAACGCCGTTCATCAGTAATCTGATGTGTTCAAGCAAATCCGACGGAAGCATACCGATCATTCCTCTGACAGCCTCCTGTTCACCGGATTTGCCGTGGACTGCGACACCGATAATTGCGGCATCAGTAGGACTGAGGCCGAACGCGAGCAGAGCTCCGATTATCCCGGACAGAAGATCCCCCATTCCTCCGACAGACATTCCTTCACACCCGTTATCAATAAGAACCGTCTTTTCTCCGTTGCAGATAATTGTCCCGGCACCTTTGAGAACCACTACACCTCCGGTCAGACGCTGAAGTTTTCTTATACATTCAATGCGGTTTCGACGTATTTGCATACTGTCCGTGCCGAGAAGTCTAGCAGCCTCCCCCTCGTGCGGTGTAATAACACTGTCTTTTTTAATATCCGGTTCCATCGCATAAAAATAAAGAGCATCCGCATCAATCACAACCGGCATGGAAACATTCCTGAACAACTGCCAGATCCGCTCGGACCAGCCACCTCTGCCCAAACCCGGTCCTATTACCATGGCATCTGACCAGGTTTTAAAGTTTTCCAGCTCTTGAATATCACTCCGATCGAGATTAAAGAGCATTAATTCAGGCGTATCCGATGCGATTACCGGAAGATTTTCGCCGCAGCTGGCAACTCTTACCAGTCCGGCTCCGGCCCTGAGAGCTGCCTTTGCCGCCATTCTGATTGCCCCCGGCATGGTTCTCTGTCCGCCAATCAGGCCCAGTCTGCCGGAGGTGATTTTATTACCGCATTTTTTTCGTTTCGGCAGTTTATCTGCAATTTTTTCATAAGACAGAACTTCAATACAGCCCGAGGAATCAACACATTTCAAATCTAGATCATCATATAAAAGTTCACCGACATAATCTCTTGCTTCACCGATCATAAGCCCTATTTTCGGCATTACAAACGTGAGTGTGGCATCACAGACAACAGCACATCCTTCAGGCAGACCGTTTTCAGAATTCAGTCCGGACGGAATATCAACTGCAATCCTGTATGCATTACTGCTGTTTATTAATGAAATCCACTCCGACATTTCTGAACGGACTTCTGAAACAAGCCCTATACCCAGCAGTCCGTCGACGATTATTCCGTAATTATCCAAAGTCAGCTCAGCCAGGCTGCTGAAAACTCTGCCCCCAACGGATCCATATTTCCTATAGGCAAGTTCAGCCTCGGTTCCTGATTTTGGCAGACGATAGGCAGCACAAACCACATTTCTTCCGTTTTCTAGCAGTCTGGCGGCAGCCTCATATCCGTCACCGCCGTTGTTTCCGGCTCCGCATACTATCAGAACAGAGCAGTTGCCGCCGGACATCTGAATTTTTTCTTCAATAAACCGGTAAAGAGATTCACCGGCCTTCTGCATCAGTCCATAACACAGTCCGGTTTCAGGCTCCCTGTATTTTGCTTCGATTTCTCTAACCTGCTGCGCCGTACCGGCTGTCTTTATTTTTGTGATCATACAAACCTCGTGTTACCGCAATTTTGTTTTGAAAATCATTCCATTCTGTTTTATCAGACTAAATAATAACGGAATCACCGCATCGGATATACTCAAGCTGCGCTTTCATAACAGATTTCATAATCTCATAAGCCTTTTCACCGGTACAGTGACAGGTAAAAAAACGTGTAGGAAGTAAAGTCAGCGAACGGGCCAACTCCTTAATTTCTTGAATTTGTTCACCGCTATATTCCGTTTCCTTCTTGAGGTGGAAACCGGTTACAACAGCTGCTGGATAACCGCCATATATCTGATGATAACGGTACAGGATATTCAGGATCCCGTGGTGGGCACATCCGGAGAAGAGAATATGAGGTTCAACGTGATTATTTACATCACACGCTGTTCCTGATTTTTTTACAACCAGGCACTGTTCATGATCGAAATTATCTCTGACCAGACCAGCATCAGTTTTGATCATCAGATTCGAGTTGGATGATGGAGCCGGATAGATTTCCGGAATATCTGAAAAAATTTCGAGTTCATCGTCAATCTTCAGAAAAGATTCAGAACACCACTTAATCTGAGCAGAAAAAGCGATGCTGGGATCAAGTCCGATATAATGAGGTGAACCTTTGAGCGAATAGCACTGCGCCATTGCCGAATTTCTCACAAAAACATCTGCGGAGGTGTTTAATTCTAAAAAGTCAGGCAGTCCGCCACCGTGGTCACTGTGACCGTGACTCAAAAACACCGTATCTACAGAAGCAAGATCAACCGAGCATTTTTCTGCATTTTTCAGCAACAGTCCGGAAGCCCCGGTATCCATCAGAATTCGGTGTTTTCCTGTCTCAATATATAGCGCAAGTCCGTGCTCAACACCGATCCCTTTCTCAGCAGATTCGACTCTGCAGGTATTTTCTATCAAGGTAACTATTTTCATACGATTATTTTTTCCGCGTACCGCACTATCCTATCTGAACAGATCCAGAAGTGTACTGATCAGCAGTATTGAAACCACCGTAATCATGGTAGGTTTTACAATCAGTGTCCCCTTCTCCACCAGAAGTCCAGAACCGAGATACTGTCCCAGTACGGCTGCTATAGTAGCTATAACAGCAAGTGGATAACAGATGTTCCCGTTCACCGCAAAAACGAACAAAGCGGCACAGTTGGAAGCAAGGTTCGATATTTTACCGTTTCCTGCGGCCTGGTAGACATTCATCTTCATAATATAGGTAAAGGCTATAACCAGAAACAGCCCGGTACCGGCTCCGTAGAAACCGTCATAAAAGCCGATAATAAAAACCAGAGACAGAAGTTTGATCCACTGCACTGTTCCCTGCACCAAAACAGGTTTATCAATATCAGGAAGCTTTTTGCGTAACATCAGAAGTACAATGAACGGGAGAAGGCCAATCATTAAATATTTCAGAAACACCGCAGAAATCAGAAGAACACATTTTGAACCCGTCACTGCGCCTGCTATCGTGGCAACAACAACCGGAATGATGCTTTTCTTTTCAACAAAACCCTTTCTGTAGTAGGCTATTGTGGATATGACAGTCCCCATTGTACTGTTTATTTTATTGGTTCCTATGGCCACATGCGGAGGAAGGCCGCAGATCAGATAGGTTGGAATAGTGATAAGACCGCCTCCCCCGACCAGCGCGTCGATTACACTTCCCACAAAAACAGTCACAAAAATAAGCAGATACACCCAAAGGGAAATATCATAAAATTCAGCTGTAAGCATGCGGGAACCTGTTAACCATTATAAAAACCAACTGAATCAATTATGACGGCAAAAACACAACTATGCAAATAGTTCGCGCCAGTTACTGTCAATAATCAACCGGTAAATCACAAACAGCAACGGTTCGTACAAATAACCGTCTTGCCTGATAAGACTTCACGGGTATAATACATCAGAAAAACGTTAAAAAAACAAAACAGCCACGATCGGCCAGACTTCAGTTCCGAAGACCTAGGCAGACATTTAAGACACCACAGGCATTATGGCACATCTCCGGAATAACAACTTCGAGCATCTCAGAAACAAGGCATTTGAACTTGGATTTTCATCATTCGCAGTAGCCGGAATACAACTTCCGGACCGGTATGCAGCAAAGTACCGAGCGTGGCTCGACGGTCACTACAACGGAACAATGGATTATCTCAACACACACCTGCCGTTGAAGGAAAATCCCCGCCTGCTTGTAGAAAACGCTATGAACGTTATCTGTGTATCCTTTCTGTATCGATGCGAGGATCCACTGCCAAATGATCCTGATCACGGATATTTCAGTCTTTACGCACGTGGACGGGACTATCACAAGGTCATAAAACAGAAATTAAACAGACTGGCGGAAGAAATACAAACAATTGCAACAGACTGCAGTCTACGGGTATTTGTCGACTCGGGACCGGTATTTGAAAAATATTACGCTCATGAGGCAGGCCTAGGCGGAACCGGACGCAATTCGCTAGTTATCAGCAACACCTGCGGTTCATTTATTTTTCTGGGAGAGATTATAACCAACCTCCCGTTACCGATTACAGGGAAAACAGATTTCGATCCGTGTAAAAGCTGTGAAAGATGCATCAGCATCTGCCCCACCGGAGCCATAATGGACAACCGCCAGCTCAATGCAAATTTATGCATTGCCTATCTGACTATCGAATACAAGGGAATAATTCCGCATGCTCTTGCAGCTAGAATGGGCAACCATGTGTACGGATGCGACGAATGCCAGCTGTGCTGTCCCTGGAACAGAAAAAAGAGATATTCACAGGAGCCGGACTTTAAATGCAGATACACGGCCGATTTCACAAAACTGGAAAACCTGCTTAAACTCGGTGAAAGTGATTTCCTTAGGACTTTTGAAGGAAGTCCGATCCGCAGGATCGGTTACGAATCCTTCCTCAGAAACACAATAATTGCAGCAGGCAACAGTGCTAATACACAATATCTGCCCGTACTTGAAGATATTGCAACACGTACCCAAAGCGAAACAGTAAGACAGCATACAGTATGGGCAATGGAAGATCTTAACCGTAACAAAACAAAGGTTTGTTCACAAACAGATAAATGAAATAGACAAATATCTATCATTTTTTATTTCAATAAATGATAATCTCTTTAAGAAGGGGCTTAACAAAAGAGGTTTATATGGAAATTTTAGGTGTTGATATCGGCGGCACAGGAATAAAGGGTGCAATAGTCGATACAGAAAAAGGCGAACTGATCTCAGAAAGAAAAAGAATTGAAACGCCGCATCCCGCCACTCCGGCAGCGGTTGCCGAAACTTTGAAAAAACTGGTGGACGAATTTCAATGGAAAGGGGCAATCGGATGCGGATTTCCTGCCACCATCCATCATGGTGTTGCGTATTCGGCTGCAAATATTGACAAAACCTGGATCAACACACCCGTTGAGCAGTTGTTTACAGAAGCAACCAAATGCCAGACATTCGTACTGAATGATGCAGATGCAGCAGGGCTTTGCGAGATGAAATTCGGCGCAGGCAAAAACGAGAATGGAGTGGTAATGATGCTGACCATCGGTACCGGCATCGGCTCGGCTGTATTTGTGGACGGGCATCTTCATCCCAACACCGAACTTGGACACCTGTTTCTTAATACCAAGGAGGATAAATACAAGATTGCCGAACACTACTGCTCGGAGCGTGTAAGAGTTGAGAAAGATCTCTCATGGTCAAAATTCGGAACCAAATTCAATAAATACCTCCAAAGACTTGAATTTTTATTCAATCCGGATCTCTTTATTCTTGGCGGAGGTGCGTCAAAGAACTTTGCCAAATTCAGTCCTGAATTTCAGCTTCATACGCGCGTTGTAGAAGCTCAGACCCTTAATCTTGCCGGTATCATCGGTGCGGCTGTTTACGGTGCACAGCATGTAAAACCGACCAGAGGCAAGGCCAAATAGCAACTTTTGACAAAGGCTTCTATGATCAGTTAAATCTTTTGGATCTAACTGATCATTTTTTGATTGTAATCTTTCGAGGTATGCTTTCCTGTTCGCCGTCCTTTATTTTCCGGCAGGTGTGATTTCACATGAGATGAAACGGGTTCACTTCAGCGGTTTCGCTAATGCCACGAGCCAATCTCATCACTATACTGTTCCCGGTATATTCTGTTGCACAACACCAAACCTCCGGTTATCATAAAGGAGTTCTTCCACCGGAATATCATATATATTGCCGCAACTTATGAGGAGCAAACCCGAACAAAGGTAATATTCCTGAATTTAGAAACGTTGATCAACGAATACAGCATGAGAATATTGATAGTAGTCAGAAAACTGACAATGGGAGGATTGCAGAAGCAGGCTCTCACTTTTGCCCAGACAGCAGCGAAAAAAGGTCATGACGTCCATTTGATGATTCTAAAATCCGAAAAAACGGAAAACGAACTCAAGATCCCCGCTGGAATTACTGTCCACCGGCCTGATTTTCACAGCCGGCTCTTTAAATCCTTATCTGGAATATTAAACTACCTTTCCGGTCATTTGCTCAAACCGCTGATATTCAAAAAAATAAAGGATTTCAATACTGGATATGAGTACAGCAGATATTTTGCTGAATACATCGAAGAACTGGAACGCCGACACGGCAGGTTTGACATGATCTTTCTACGAGGTCAGGGCTGCTTTGAATACTTTCATCAGTTCAATCGCGAACGATGCTACTGCTACATTGACGGTAAACCGTTTCATTACCAAGGGTTCCGCAGTGATAAAATCAACCGGATCCTGTACGGTTTCCCCAAAAAGTTCATATGTGTTTCCGAACAGTTGAAAAAAGCACTACTGGACATAGAACCGGAAGCCCAGGCTATCTGCTCACATAATTTCCTCGACTTTGAAGAAATCCGCAGACTCTCCGGTGAAATAACAGATCCGTTGCCTGAACGTTATATTGTAAATGTCGGCAGACTCACAGAGGTAAAATCACAGGATTTTCTGATCAGGATCATGCCAAAACTCCCTGATGACATCAAACTGCTGCTGGTTGGTGACGGCAAATTCAAACTCAGGCTTAAACAGATAGCCGAACAGTACAACTGTTCAGATCGGGTTGTATTCTTGGGAAAGAGAGATAATCCCTATCCGTATATAAAAAATGCAAAAGTGCTCGTGCATACCAGTCAGAAAGAGGGATTCGGACTGATCTTTCTCGAAGCGCTTATTCTTAATACCCCTATAGTAGCTACAGAATCAATCGGTGGCATGAGAGACATAATGAAAGGGGAGATTTTATCCCGGCAGATCGTACCAAGAGATCCGGAACAGCTTGCTGAGAAAATCATTGAAACAATCAAAGCTCCATATCAGAGTTCTGATGTTTTTTACCGGGAATACGAAGCCTCTACCGCATTTGACAAATTATTATCGAGATTGGAATCATTTTGAATATGAGCAATAATAATCCATTTAATCTTCAACCGGATGTTACAGAAGATGTAACCATTTCCAACGGCAAACTTAATTTTATTTTCCGCCCCAACAACTCGGCACTGCTGAAACTAACTCTTAACAGCAAAAATTTCAGATCCTGGTTTAAAGAACCTTACATAAAGGTACAAACTGCCGAAGGGGACCACAGGATTCAGTATCTTCCGCCCAAAATCCATAATTCAGTATATATCGATCTTTCATGGATCCGTGCAAATCGCACTGAGCTCACTCTCGAGTCCGTCGGAGCAACCTTTGCATCAGAAGCTCAGATGTTATACTTTGCATTTAACGATCCTATTGAAATGGGAACAACCCTGGTAGTTGCACCACACCCGGATGACGGCGAACTTTGCTGTACTTCATTCTACCGTCCCAACACCTACCTGGTAACACTGTCTGCCGGAGAAAAGGTCAAAGAGCTGAAAAAACAATATTACACCAATATGGACAACAGTATAGAACAGGCAAGTCTGCGTAAAGGGATTTTACGGGCGTACAATTCCGTGACAACACCAATGCTGGGAGACATAAGACAGGACAGAATGATGAATCTTGGCTATTTTGACGCAACACTGGCAGAAATGAACAAGTCCAGGGATCAGGTGATAGAGACAAATCACAGTCATTCCATATCCACTTTCAGAAAATTCAATCCTCAGCCAAATTTTGCAGAACTTACTGCAGATCCCGAAAACAAATACAGTAATCTAATCGCAGATTTAACATCCGTAATAAAGACAGTCAATCCTGACAGAATTGTGGTTACCAATCCGTATCTCGATACCCATCTTGATCACATGGCAGCAGGTCAGATGCTGCTGGAGTTGCTGGATCTCATTCCAAACAACGTCAGGTACGTCTACCTCTACTCTATACATATCAAACGCGAGAAGCCTATTTTCTTCGGTCCTGCCCTTAATCAAGTAGGTATGCCATATATTCCTACTGCCAGGATCCCTGAAACATGCCGGCTGAAATACCGATCTTTTGATTTATCAGAGGAACAGCAGAAAGTTAAAACAATTATGGCAAATATGATGTTTGACACCTATAAATTCAAGGATCACCGCTATCAGAAATGTCCGTATACGGACTATATAAACAGTCCGAAAATCGGTAAAGCCTACTATTTTCAGAGATTTGTTAAACAGAATGAAGTTTTTCTTGTAATCGAACGATAGTAAGGATACTTTCTATCAGATTGACAGTTTTACCGTTTTAATTTCTGAATTAGAGTCGTCAAAAAAGCCCGATCAAAACTGATCGGGCTTTCGTTATTTAAATATTATGAATGCTTTTATGCACCGAAATTATCCAACAGGATATTTTCGTCTTCCACGCCTAAATCATGAAGCATGTTAATGGTTGACTTAGTCATCATTGGAGGTCCGCACATGTAGAATTCACAATCTTCTGGAGCTTTATGATTCTTAAGATAATTCTCATAAAGTACATTATGAATAAATCCGGTGTAACCAGTCCAGTTATCTTCAGGAAGAGCATCAGATAAAGCTAGATGCCATTCAAAGTTAGGATGTTCCTTTGCCAGCTGATCAAATTCATCTGCATAGAACACTTCCTTCAGAGAACGAGCACCATACCAGAAGGAAATCTTTCTCTTGGTATTAAGTCTCTTTAACTGATCAAAGATATGAGAACGCATTGGAGCCATACCTGCACCACCACCGATAAATACCATTTCAGCATCTGTATCCTTGGCAAAGAATTCACCGAACGGACCGGAGATTGTTACCTTGTCACCTGGTTTAAGACTCCAGATATAAGATGACATCTTGCCGTTTGGAATGTTCTTAACAACCTTTCTGGTTGCCCTGTCAAGCGGAGCTGTGGCAATACGAACATTCAGCATGATCAAGCCCTTCTCTTCCGGATAGTTGGCCATTGAGTATGCTCTCAGGATATGGGAATCAACCTTTGATTCGAGCTCGAACATACCTGCCTTCTCCCAGTCCTCTCTGTATTTCTCAGGGATATCATAATCCTTGTAGAACACATGATGAGGATCAGCTTCGATCTGAATATAACCGCCTGCTCTGAACGGAACAGATTCACCATCAGGCACTCTCAGGCGTAATTCTTTTATGAATGTAGCAACGTTGTTATTTGAAATAACCTCGCACTGCCATTTCTTAACTCCGAACACAGAAGCAGGAACTTCAATATCCATATCACTGCGAACAGTAACCTGACATGCCAGATGCATACCTTCCTTAACTTCTTTCTTGGTTAAATGGTTAAGTTCTGTAGGCAATGCGGCACTTCCGCCTTTTTTAACCTTGCAACGGCACTGACCGCAGGTTCCGCCACCACCGCATGCCGATGGAACAAAGATACCCTGTGAAGCAAGTGTTCCTAATAATTTTTCACCGGACGGAACTTCAATGGACTTATCCGGATCATCGTTGATCGTAATTTTCACGTTACGGGTTTTTACAAGCAGAAACTTTGCAACGGAAATTACAGCAACAAGTGCCAGAATAATCGCAATGAAAGCACCAACACCGAGTAATACAGTATTCATTTCTTATTACTCTCCTATAATGAAATACCTGAGAAGGACATGAAGGCGATCGCCATCAATCCTGCAGTTATAAATGTAATTCCCAAGCCTCTCAATCCTGCAGGTACTTCAGAATATTTTAACTTCTCACGAACAGCTGCAATTAAAATCAAGGCTATAGCCCAACCGGAACCTGAACCGATACCGTAGACAATAGATTCTGTAAAATCATATTCTCTCTGTACCATGAATGATACACCTGCAAAAATAGCGCAGTTTACAGTTATCAGCGGCAGGAAAATACCGAGTGTCTGATATAAAACAGGGAAATAACGGTCAAGAACCATTTCAAGGATCTGAACACATGCAGCGATAACACCGATGTATGTGATAAATCCCAGGAATGAAATATCAATTCCTTCGATCAATGCATTTGGCTTCAACACGTTAGTGTAGATCAGGTTGTTTACCGGAACCACCAGAGTCTGTACAGCAATAACTGTAATACCCAGACCGATAGCAGTCTTCACATTCTTTGACAGGGCAATGAATGTACACATACCGATAAAGAAGCAAAGTGCCAGATTCTCGATAAATATAGATCTAACTAATAAACTGATATAGTGTTCCATCTTTACTCCTTAACAATCTCAAACTGAGCAGGTTCAACCTGTTTAGCATAACGCTTTGAGCTTCTAACAGCCCAAATAAACAGACCAATCAAGAAGAAACCGCTAGGTGGTAAAACCAGCAGACCGTTAGGAACATACCATCCGCCGTCTTTTGCAAGAGGGAAAATGGTCAGACCAAACCAAGTACCGGAACCGAAAATCTCACGAACAGTACCAACTGTAAGAAGAATAATGGAATAACCGAGACCGTTTGCCAAACCGTCAAGAAGAGACGGCAGAGGTGGATATTTCATGGCAAATGCTTCAGCTCTACCCATTACGATACAGTTAGTAATGATCAGACCTACGTACACGGACAACTCTTTATCCAGTTTATAACTGAACGCTTTCAGGAACTGGTCAACCACAATAACCAGGGAAGCGATTACGGTCAGTTCAACAATGAATCTCACACTGCCGGGTATAATGTTTCGGATTGAAGATACCGCCAGGTTGGCACAGGAAATAACCACGGTTACCGCCAGTGACATAACGAAGGCAGTCTTCATGTTGCTTGTTACCGCCAGCGCAGAACAGATACCCAAAACCTGCAGGATAACTGGATTCAATGACATTAACGGAGCGGTAAACACTTCCTTTAAATTTAATTTTTCTTCTGCCATTTTTATTCTCCAATTAATTTATCCAAGAAAGGCTTGTAGCCGTTTTTGCTCAGCCAGTAAGCCAAACTGTTGGTAACACCGGTACCGGTCAGAGTAGCACCGGAAATACCGTCTACCTGCACAGTTCCTTCTTCGCCGTCAGCAGCAGAGCCCTTAACAACTCTAACAATTTTATCGTTCAGATAAACATGTTTGCCTTTCCATTTAGCAGTCCAGAGCGGATTGGAAATTTCACCGCCAAGACCCGGAGTCTCTCCATGCTCATAGAAATTGATCCCTACAATTTCATTTCCTTTGGAGGTTACAGAGAGCATACCGTATAAAGTTGACCACAGTCCCTGACCGTAGATTGGAAGGATATAGGAAACAATATTCTTCTGATCATCACGTGCCACATATACAGGCATGTACTTGGAACGGCTAGCAATACCGAGTTTATAGATTGATTTATCAATATCCACCCTGTACTCAGCTTTCTTTGAAGCACTCACATAGTCGAAATTCTCAGGATCCTTGATTTTTCCTTCAGGGAGGAATTCACCTGTCTGAAGATCCAGGATCTTGGTCTCGATATGATTCTTGAATATTTCTGCAACATCATCTTTGTCAGCATCGTATTTAAGACCGGATACGAGAACAATATTGCTCTGTTTATCCAACGCTTTGGCTTTTTCCTGAATTCCTCTCAGGGAAACAGTAACGCCGGCAACGAAGATGGAGCAAATCAAGCATAGTACAAATACGGTTAAGAAAGTCTTAACTGTAGATTCTTTTTTATTAGCCACGAATTATTCCCCCTTAACACTTGCAACTTTAGCTGCACGAGCCAGACGTTTCTTGATATTGCGTGACTTAACCATGTAATCGATTAAAGGAGCACACATATTACCGAATAAAATCGCCAGCATCATACCTTCCGGGAACGCAGGATTAACAACTCTGATGAGCACAACCATGGCTCCGATCAGGAAACCGTAAATATATTTACCTTTCTTGGTATATGGAGATGTAACAGGATCTGTTGCCATGAATACCATACCGAATGCAAAGCCACCGAGAACAAAATGCCAGTAGAAAGGCATAAAGAGCATCGGATTTGAACCTTCAGTTGCAATCATGTTGAACAGCGTTGAAACAACTGTCATACCGAGGAAAATGGAAAATACAATTCTCCAGGATGCAATTTTGGTAAACAGAAGAATCACCAGACCGATCAGGATCATGAAAGTTGATACTTCACCGATAGCACCCGGCATGAAGCCGAAGAATGCATGGAGCCAGTCAATATTTACGTTTGATACATTCTGTGCAAAATGGGTTGCATCAATTTCACCGGCAGCCCACTGAGCCAGCGGGGTAGCTCCGGTTGAACCGTCATAGGCAGCATTGGTTGCGATCCAAACCTTGTCACCTGAACATTCTGCAGGATAAGCAAAGAACAGGAATGCACGACCAACCAGCGCAGGGTTCATGAAGTTCATACCGGTACCACCGAAGATTTCCTTACCGATTACAACACCGAAACTAATACCGAGTGCTGCTTCCCATAAAGGAATTGAAGGTGGAACGATAAGAGCGAACAGAATGGAGGTCACAAAGAAACCTTCATTGATCGGATGGCCCTTCACAATACAGAACAGAACTTCCCAGAATCCTCCGACAGCAAATACAATTGCATACAGCGGAAGGAAATAAGCCATTCCGACAGCCAGCTCATTGATGAAATCAGGCTGAAGGCTGAAACCTAGCATCTGAAGAACAGCGAATCTCCAGTCATCGCTGAACAAAGCGAAGGTTGTAACAAGATGATTCTTGTCCATGAAAGCCAGAGTATTGTGGCCTAGATTAAACATACCCCACAGTGCAGCAGGAATTACCGCCAACCAAACAATGATCATTAAACGCTTCAAATCAACATTATCGCGTACATGAACCTTTGAATTGGTTACTTCACCAGAGGTTAGGAAAAATGATGTGGTACCTTCGAACAGAGGCTCAAATTTTTCCAATTTACCGCCCTTGTTGAACAACGGTGCCAATTTATCAAAAATAGTCTTTAAGAACACCTGTTAGCCCTCCAGCTCAATCTTATCTAAACATCTGCGAAGCAACGGGCCGAAGTCTCCCTTGCAAGGATCAACATATGTGCACAAAGCAAGATCCTCTTCATCCAGTTCAAGACAGCCCAGATTCTGAGCTTCATCTGTATCCAGAATAGCCAGAGAACGAAGCAGCAGGCTAGGAATAATATCCATAGGCATGATGCGTTCAAAACTGTAGAACGGAATAATTGCACGCTTGCCGCCGTTTACGCCGGTATCAAACTTGAATTTTTTAGCAATAAACGGACCGACGAAAGTTCTGCTGATAGAGAATTTTTTGAATCCAGGCATAACCCATCCCATGAATTCCTGCTGTCTTCCTTCTGGAAGTGCAGTAACCTGGTTGGTAAAACAGCCAAGATAATCAAAAGCACCTTCTGCTTTTCTTCCGTACAGAACAGAACCGGAAACAACTCTCTGCTCGCCTTCATTAAGATTGCCGGCAACCAGTTCGCTTACACATGCACCCTTGCATGTAGGAACAATTTTCGGTTCTTTAATACCAGGACCTGCAATACTGATGAATCTGGTATTGTACAGTTCACCTGTAGAGAACAGCTTACCGATAGCAATTACATCCTGATAATTGATGTACCACAGCATATTATTCAAGCTTGCACCTTCAAGAAAATGCATGTGGGTACCGGCAAGACCTGCAGGATGAGGTCCGACAAATGTTTCCTCTTTAACGTTTGATATGTTTGAAAGAGGAAGAGAACCTTCGCCCTTGCATACATATACAGTTTTAGCCAAACGTGACATAACTGCAATACCGTCAAGAAAAGCCTTTTCGTTGTCTTTAATGATCAGTGCAGCATCCGGAGCCAGCGGATTGGTATCCATCGCTGTAACAAAAATTGCATTCGGTTCACTGCCGATCTTCGGAGTCTTGGCGAAAGGTCTTGTTTTCAGATATACCCAGGCACCTGATTTAATCAGTTGATCCTGAACATCTTCCTTTGACAGTTTTTCAATTTCCTTTGATTCATATGATTTGAATTTTTCAGCACCCAGTGAAGGATCTGTTTCAATCACCAATGAAAGGAACGCTCTTTTTTCTCCGCGGTTGATCTCGGCTACAGTACCCGCTTCCGGGGCTGTAAACAAGACGCCTGGATTCTTCTTGTCTTCAAAAAGGGGTTGACCCTTCTTTACTTTGTCTCCGACTTCGACCAACATGGTAGGTTTCAATCCCGGAAAATCGACACCAACAACAGCAACTTTCGTCACCTTGATAGGGTCTTTAATCGAAGGATCTGGCTTACCGTCAATCGGGAGATCTAAGCCTCTCTTGATTTTTATCATAATATATTTCCAATAACAAATTGCTAGAAATTACAAAAAATTATCACCCCGTCCGATTAAAGACGGAATGATGATTAATCTATTACAACTCAGTAAAGCATTTTAGCAAATTTTTCGATTTTTAACTATCAATATATTCAGTTGAAAAGTGTCCCTTATCAAACCGTGAACAAACGAAAAAAGAAATACACCGGAGTAAAACCGTTGCATGGTGATAATGAAACATCAGAAAACTTGATGAAAAGTGTTATACGCTTTTAGATGAGTACATTTCATCAATGGAAGACAGGGGCCAGCGGGGGAATACACAAATTTCCCTTGAAGCAGACACTCCCTTTTTAAATCTCTGCATTCCAGCATATGCTATCATGGCTCCGTTGTCGGTACAGAATTCGGTCCGAGGATAGAAAACCTTGCCGTGCAGCTGCTCCATCATACTCTTCATGGCAGAACGCAAATGTTTGTTAGCACTAACACCTCCGGCAATAACCAGCTGATTGAGACCTGTATCTCTGAGCGCCCTGGTGCATTTTGCCTTGAGAATATCCACTACTGCGTCTTCAAATGCAAGAGCAAGATCTGCTTTCGTCTGTTCATCAAGTTCACCGTCAAAATCCTTTATTGCCAGGGACACTGCGGTTTTAAGACCTGAAAAGCTGAAATTATATCCCTGATGGTTCAGCATCGGACGAGGGAACTTAAAACGATCTTTTGTTCCCTTTTCAGCCAAAGCAGACAGCAGAGCACCGCCAGGATAAGGAATACCCAGCAGTTTTGCTGTCTTATCAAAAGCCTCTCCGGCAGCATCATCCACCGATTCACCCATAATCTCGTAACTTGCAAAATCATTTACCTTGACTATCATGGTATGACCGCCGGATACAAGCAGTGCCAGGAACGGATATTCCGGTCTGTTTTCCTCCAGCATAGGAGCCAGAAGATGACCCTCCATATGATTAACAGGAACGGCCGGTTTGTCCCAGGCATACGCAAGTGTACGCGCCACCGTGGCACCGACCATCAAAGCCCCGACAAGGCCTGGTCCTGCTGTATAAACCACAGCATCAATATCATCAGGCGTAAGTCCTGATGAACTCAGAGCCTCCTTTACCAGAGGTACGGCCTTGCGGATGTGATCGCGCGAAGCCAGTTCAGGCACAACCCCTCCGTACTCCGCATGCATTTTTATCTGGGAATACAGCTGATTGGTAAGCAGGCCTTTCTGATCGTCATAAACAGCAACACCGGTTTCATCACAGGAACTCTCTATGGATAAAACTCTCATATAAAAAACATACCTCTGATCAATGTTATTTTTTCCAAACCGCAGTGAAGAACGGAAATCTGATTTTTCAAATCTATAACAGCGGCATTAGCAAGTCCGCACATTATAGCAAAACGATTTGAAGTTGCGTTAAAAATAATCACTTAAAAAATTAATCGATAAAAAAATTTGTTTTTTGCTTTTTTATTACTATAACTAATGTTGCACTGAAAAAATAACAGTGGAGGCGGGTCACTCGTTCCAACGGGTAAACCATTCAACTACCGTAAAAAGCAGGGAAATTAAGAATTTATAAACTGTAACTGACTGATGTATCAGCCGTCTTTCCAACGGTAAAAAATCACCTTGACAGGCCACGTCAATTTATTTAAAATTGCGTGTCATATGACTTTTTGTCATTACTTAAGGTGTTTGCATCGCAAACATATTTTATAAATTTTTAATTTCCTTAAAGGGGTGAGTGGCTCATGCCAGTTATTAAAGTACGTGAAAACGAACCATTCGATGTTGCATTACGTCGTTTTAAGCGTTCATGCGAAAAAGCAGGTATCTTAGCAGATGTACGTAACCGTGAATTTTACGAAAAGCCAACTACTATTCGTAAGCGCGCTAAAGCTTCTGCAGCTAAGCGTCATGCAAAGAGATTAGCAAGAGAGAATGCTCGTCGTACTCGCTTATATTAATAGGTAAGTTTTCACAGCATATTCTTTTGAATATGAAACTTTATTAAGATCCACACTTTGTTTTTTCAAAGTGTGGTTTTTGTCGCTTTATACATTAAGAATTTGTAAGGAGTTTTACTAAAATGTCACTTCGCGAAAAATTAAATGCAGAAATCAAGAATGCAATGATTAACAAAAACAAGGAAAGATTATCAGCCTTAAGATTGTTGCTTGCTGAAGTGAAAAAAATAGAAGTGGAAAGTTCTGACCGTTCCCAGATGCTTGCCGACGATCAGGTAATCTCCATCGCATCAAAAATGATCAAGGAACGTAAAGATTCCGCAGCACAGTACCGCAGTGCAGGAAGAGAGGAGCTTGCTTCAGCAGAGGAAGCGGAAATTGCCGTTATCAGTGAATTCCTTCCTGAACAGCTGACTGCAGAGGAACTCAACAAAATTCTTATTGAGACCATAAACGAGGTCGGTGCCACCTCCGCAAAAGACATGGGCAAGGTAATGTCTGCCATCAAACCTAAAGTTCAGGGTAAAACAGATATGGGCGCCCTCAGCGGCCTGGTAAAAGCACAGCTTAACAAATAACTGTTGACTCTCATTTCTGAAATATAATTAAATCAGCTGTTTGAAGACAATGGGTAGAGGTCGTATTTCTCAAAGTTTCATAACCAAGCTTCTTGGCATGGTTGATATTGTGCAGATTATGCAGATGCACGGTATTGAATTGAAGAAATCAGGCAGAGCCGAATATAAGGCATGCTGTCCTTTCCACAGTGAAAGGACCCCATCCTTTTATGTCAGTCAGGACAAACAGCTGTATAACTGCTTCGGATGCAAGGCAAGCGGTAACATTGTTACTTTTCTGATGGAATACAACAAGTATTCCTTTCCTGATGCTATTGAATATCTTGCGGAACTGGCGGGGATCCCTGTTGAAAGGGATAATGACGACGGCAATACCGACAGTTCAATCAATTACAGCGAATATTACAGCAAAATGAGAGAATGCTCCGAGCTCTACGCAAGGGTTCTTAAAGACAGCAGTCTGCCCCAGGGGATAAGCTACCTGCAGAACAGGGGAATAACCATTGAAACCATTGACAGGTTTAAACTCGGATATGCGCCTCCGGGATGGCAGTTTTTAACCAAATATCTTGTTAAAGATCCGCAGACAGATCTGAAACTTCTCTCTGACCTGGGGATGATTATCCATAAAGAAAACGGCGGCAATTTTTACGATGCATTCAGAGACCGTGTAATGATCCCGATTCTGGATCGCCGCGGTCGCGTGGTTGCATTCGGCGGCCGTGTTCTCAATGACGACAAACCAAAATATCTCAATTCACCAGAAATGGTGATTTTCCATAAGGGTAGAGAATTATTCGGACTCTATCAGGCTATTGAATACAGCAAGCAGAATCAAGGAAATCTTCCCTACCTGGTCATAGTGGAAGGCTATATGGACGTTATAGCGCTGGCACAGGCCGGCTTTAACTATGCCGTTGCATCACTGGGAACTTCGACCACAACAGATCAGTTTGAAATGATGTTCCGCTACACCAAAAAGGTAATCTGCTGCTATGACGGAGATGCAGCCGGTCAGAAAGCCGCATGGCATGCTCTTCAAACAATGCTCCCATCCCTGAAGGATGACTGTGATGTAAGGTTTGCCTTCCTTCCGGTGGAACATGATCCTGATTCCTATGTGAGGGAATTCGGACTGACCGGATTTGAATCATATTTGGAAAAAGCAAAACCTCTGGATGAATATCTGTTTGAGCACCTTAAAAACAACCTCGTATCGGAGAATTCCCGCAGAGAACTGGCAAACAATGCTCTGGATGTTCTTGCAGCAATGCCTAACAATCTCAGATTTGATGAGCTTATTCGTAAACTCGCAACTATTTCGTTCCAGGACAGCACCACTCTTATGAAAGAATGCAGTGCAAGAAAGAGTTTACGGGCCAGAACAAACTACTCCAGACAGCCGCAGCAAGAGGAAAAGGAAATGGAAATAACCCCTATACGCAGGGCGTACGCACTTTCCATCCAATATCCCAAAAGTGTTATTGCAGGCAAAGATACGATTGCCTACCTGCTGAGAATACTTGGTGAACTCGGTAATATAAAAGGAGTAAAAGAATATCAACAGATATTCAACTTCATCGTTGAATATCCAAACAGAAGTGAAATCAGTGTAAACACCGCCTGTATTCTGAGCGCCAGTAAGGGAACCAACATAGAAAAATGGGTAACCAGACTTGCCAGGGCAGATATATACGGGCATGCAGACAATATTAAAACAGAAAATGTCACCGCTGATATAACCGCCACACTGTCAAAGCTTGTGCTTGAACACTATGAGCAGAGAGTTTCCAAACTCCAGAACGAAAGCATGAAACGAGAATTGTCTGACGATGAACTAAAGGAACTTTCAGACAAAGTGAAATACATTAAAAAATTCAGCGGTCGGACCATAACAGCTGATAATACAGATTTTTAAAATTTAACATGGCATAACTAAAGGATTTTTCCATGATTGAAAACAACGCAACACTAAACCAGATCGAAGATGATTCAAATTCCAATCAGAGTCCGTGGAGTCTGTTAATCAACAAAGCTCGCGAAAAAGGTTATCTAACCTATAACGAAATAGCTGATACAATTCCGGACTACAATCAGGATACATTCAATGATCTGCTTCAGATGTTCCAGGACATGAAAATCAAAGTGGTCGAGAATGATATTTCCGACAGTGATGAAATTCTCGGTGATCCGGAAACAGTTGAAGTAATGCCGGATACCTCTGAAGTACTTGCAAACGTGGAATCAGAAATCGGTCGAACCACTGATCCTGTAAGAATGTACATGAGAGAAATGGGTACCGTTTCCCTGCTGACCCGTGAAAAGGAAATAGATATTTCAAAAAGAATCGAGGACGGTTTAAATACAGTTCAGACTACTATTGCATCCTACCCGCAGGCAATTGAAAACCTTCTGAATGATTTTGATGAATATCTCAAAGGAACTGTTAAGCTCCAGGAAATAATCTCCGGATTTTCCATGCAGGAAACTGAAGATTTGAGTATGACCGTATCTGATGACGATGATCTCGACCCTGAAAACATCCCTGATGAGGAACTTGATTCAGAATTGGATGATAATAAGATCAACGAAGAATTAAGCGATGACGATGAGCAGAAATCCTCTGACAACAGCAAGGATGATGACGAAGACTCAGATGAATCTTCAGATGAGGATGAGGAACAGGGGCCAGATCCGGAAATAGCCAAGAAGCGTTTCGAAGAACTGAGAGTACTGGTTGCCAACACTAAAAACGCAATCAGCAAATACGGAAGATCATCTGACGAGGCAAAAGAGGAAATCAACAAACTTGCAGAATGTTTCAAGCTGTTCCGTCTGACAGCCAAACAGTTTGAACGTATTGTCAATACTATCAGCAACAAGAGAGATGTTTACATTGAAGCAGAAAAGGACATGATGAGTTTCTGTGTAAAGAAATGTCACATGACCAAAGAGAATTTCAATTACTACCGCCGAAAATACCCTGAAACCTCAATGGAGTGGTTCTACGAGGCAATCAAGACCAACAATCCTTGGGTGGAAAAGCTGAAAACCTATGAACACAGGGTAAAAGCCGATATTGAAAAGATTCAACTTCTTGAGAAGGAATCGCAGCTGACTATTGCTGAAATAAAAGAACTCTACAAGAACCTTTCCCTTGGTGAAACAAAAGCCAAAAGAGCTAAGAAAGAGATGATCGAAGCAAATCTGCGACTGGTTATTTCCATCGCCAAGAAATATACCAACAGAGGTCTGCAATTCCTCGATCTGATCCAGGAAGGAAATATAGGTCTGATGAAGGCAGTAGACAAATTCGAATACCGCAGAGGATACAAATTCTCAACCTATGCAACCTGGTGGATCAGACAGGCTATCACCCGTTCCATCGCAGATCAGGCCAGAACCATCCGTATTCCTGTTCATATGATTGAAACCATTAACAAACTTAACAGAATTTCAAGGAACATGCTTCAGGAGAAGGGGCGAGATCCTACTCCGGAGGAACTTGCTAAAAGAATGGGAATGAACGAGGATAAAATCCTTAAAGTTCTGAGAATTGCCCGTGAACCGATTTCAATGGAAACACCAATTGGTGATGACGATGATTCACATATCGGAGATTTCATAGAAGACAGCACACTGTCATCTCCTGACGAGTCTGCAACCTCTGAATGCCTGAAGGCTGCAATCAAGCAGGTGCTCGGTGCGCTGACTGAAAGAGAGGCAAAGGTAATCTGCATGAGATTCGGTATCGGAATGAATACTGATCACACCCTCGAAGAAGTAGGTAAACAGTTCGAAGTTACCCGAGAAAGAATCAGACAGATTGAAGCCAAGGCGCTCCGCAAGCTCAGACATCCAACCAGAGCGGAACCGCTGAAATCGTTCAACGGAGAAGACAGCAAGGCATAATGCTGACAATGACATTAACAGGAAAGAGCTTACTTGAGTAGGCTCTTTTTTTATTGATTATGACGCCTGATTTTTGACATAGTTAAATGATTTCGCTATGTTGTAAAGGTGTATTGATATTATATATAAATACATAAAAATTTTAAAAAATATCGCATTATTATATATAATAGTGTTATAACAAATATGAAAGATAAAAACAAAGAAATACACGCACGTAAAATTCAAGTAAAAAGAGGAAGTCAAGTTGAAAAAGAACTTGACTACAATATGTTTTTATCTAAAAATTTATCAAACACATGTATCTATACTCAACGAAGTGTTTTTTTCGCAAAAAGAGATTGTCAAGACCCCGAATTAAAAAGTGGGATGAAGTCATTTATAAGCAATAGAGAACTGATTAAAATGCTTCAAGATTCAAACCAAGTTGACTATCGTGCTTTGCCATCTATTGTTGCTCAACAAGTATGTAATCAAGTATGTGATGAATTTATATCATTCTTTAAAAAGTTAAAGAATGGTGATAAAACAGCTAGAATACCTAAATATAAAGATAAGGTAAAAGGTCGTAACAAACTTTCTTATCCGAAAAATGCAATATCAATTACGGAACTTAGAAACGGATATATAAAATTATCCGGTATAAATACCAAATTCAAAATTCCCGATGGTATTGACTATAAAGATATTCAACGTGTTGATATTGTTAAAAAATCATCTCATATTGAAGTTATTGTAATGTATAAAGTTCCAAAAGTTGAACTTAAAGAAAAGAATAACCGTTATATGGGGGCTGATTTAGGTTTAAACAACCTAATTACTATAGTATCAAATGTTAAGGGGATAACCCCAATCATCTTTGATGGTAGACCGATTAAAGCAATGAATCAGTTTTATAATAAATCTGTATCAGAACTGCAATCTAAATTAACTAAAAAAGGGAAAGAAAAGTATACATCGAATAAAATTTACTCGATAACGAGAAACCGTTATAACAAAATTAATGATTATTTTCATAAAATATCTACGTATTTAATCAATCAAGCAGTTTCCAA
>ODAI012454707.1_pt1 | contig 64069 bp, 54 predicted proteins | sample 1539321 | NCBI WGS metagenome assembly ODAI01 (sample SAMN02144231, study PRJEB22623) | gut metagenome | biome: sheep rumen | host: Ovis aries | place: New Zealand
TATGGATATAGCCAAATTGATAAAAGACTTGAGAGAAAGCACAGGGATGTCACGTAAAGAGTTTTCAGAACATACAGGCATCCCTGTTCGCACATTGGAGGATTGGGAAGCAGGAAGGAGAACACCACCGGAATACATCCCTAGGCTGTTGGCGTATCAAATAAAATTTGAGGGAATTCTAAGGAAAAATAAAGAAGCGAGTGATACCTTGTTTGAGAAACAGGAAGGCAGGCGGAATGTATCAGTCATACAGGATGCTGACGGGAATAACATCGTCATTATTAATGATATAAGGTTTAAGGGAAAACAGTCCATAGATTGGAAAGATGTTAGGGAATACCTAAAAACGTATGTCGGTGACTTCTATATGATTGTTGCAACTAATGATCTTGTGTATATTGGGTCAGATCTTCCGAAGGAATATAGCGGATCAAATTATACGAATAGCCTTAAAGGAGCAAATGCAAAGGCAAAAGCGAATGCTGCAACAGGAATTCCGGAAATGATAGAAATATCCGTTGGTAAGCATTTTAGAGAGAATCGCGAAAAAAAGCATAAGAGAGATGCAAAAAATGGATGGTATAGATATGACTCGAGATTCGCGCTTCCGGTTTATGATGATAAAGGTGAATTAGAAAGATATAATATTTTTCATGCTTCCATGCTGGTACGTCATTCAAACGATGGAAAGCTGTATTTGTATGATGTTATAGACATAAAAAAAGAAACGAGCAACTCTCTCGGCGAATAATCGCTTACCAGACAAAAAACCCATTTCCTTTAAAAAGGATAATACTATGGTACAGGAAAAATGTCAATCCAATATTCGAATGCGGCAGTAGAGGATATTATGATATTCGGTTGCTCAAGTAAACAACAGTCGAGACGTGCGTCCTCATGTCCCACCAACAGGTCGATAAGTATAAAACTGTTGATTATACACCTGATGGCAGTTATATGAAAAAAAGCGTGCTGCCATCATAGATGCTTTAAAGCATTTCAACATGATTGATTAACAATAAAGACCACTCAATCTCAAAAGAGAAAGAGTGGTCTTTTTATGAGGTAGAACATTATGGCAAAGAATTCATTCGCAAAGGATTTATACGCAAAGGTAGCAGCTAAATGCTGTTAAATATCGAAAAATATGATATAATAAATTGTTTAGAGCATTGTTTGGATAGTTGTATTTTCGGAGGTCAAATGAAATTTTTCTCCAAACTGAAATCAAATATGTCATTTAACATCATCGTGGCGATCATTATCCTGCTTGCGATGTTTGGTTTCGTATTGAGTGCCCTTAGTATGATCGGTTTTACCAATACCTATAAGAACGGATACTCAAGGACCACATATCATATTGCGGATTCCGCGGCTTCTCTGGTAAACGGCGACCATCTGGATTTGTATTTAAATGATGAACTGGAGCAGGAATACGAACGCACCAGAACATACATGGATGTATTCTGTAAAAAGATTCATGTTACTTTAATCTATGTCATCAAGGTGGATACGAGTGATTACAACAGTTTCGTTTCGGTGTTTAACTGCGTTAACAATACCGTGGACAATACCAATTATACGCCTTGGGAGAAAGGCTTTGAGAGGAAAACGTCCACCGATGAATACAAAGAAAAGTATCAGGCAATCTATAACAAGCAGTCCGATTACGAAACCGTATACCGGATTAAAACGACGGACGGACAGAAACCGCATGTAACTTCTATGGTTCCGATCTGTAACTCAAAAGGTGATGTGACCGGCATTCTTTGCGTACAGCGTCCCGCACGTGAAGTGAACAAAACATTGCGCCCGTACATTCTTTTGATTGTTATCTCTACATTGGTACTCGCAATTATTGCGTCCTTAATCGCTATATGGTTCATCCGTACCAGGATTCTGAAACCGGTTCGTCGCGTATCCGAAGAGGCAAACCGTTTCGCCGATACGAAGATCAAAGCAGAACCGCTTGGTAAAATCAGCGGATATCAGGAACTCGCGGCGCTTTCCGCTTCAATCGACACCATGGAAACCGACATGGTGAACTATATGAATAACCTCGCAGATGTAACCGCGGAACGGCAGAGAATCAGCACGGAGTTAAACCTTGCAAAGACGATTCAGGCCAGCGCGATTCCGAGTGTTTTCCCTGCATTCCCGGACCGTACGGATTTCGATATTTACGGGTCCATGGATCCGGCGAAAGAGGTTGGCGGAGACTTTTATAATTTCCGTTTAATCGATGATGATCACTTAATGATGGTTATCGGTGACGTTTCCGGAAAAGGTATTCCGGCTGCACTTTTCATGATGGTTACCAACATTCTGATTTCCGACAGAACAACGATGGGTTATACACCCGGAGAGATTATGACCATCGTAAACAGTAATCTTTGCGAGCATAACAAAGCGGAAATGTTTGTTACAATCTGGCTTGGTATTCTGGATCTTTCCACCGGTAAGCTGATTTCCACCAATGCCGGTCACGAAGATGTAGCAATCTGCCGTAAGGACGGTAAGTTCGAATTGATGAAAACCAAACACGGACTGGTTTCCGGTGTTATGGAAGGCGTTAAATATAAGGACATTGAGGATGTGCTTAGGCCGGGAGACAAACTCTTTGTCTACACTGATGGTGTTCCGGAAGCTACAAATGCAAATGAAGAACTTTTCGGACTGGAGCGTATGACGGAAGCACTCAACGAAGTGAAAGACCGAAATCCGCAGGGTATCCTGGAAGGTGTCCACAGACGTATCAATACCTTCGTCGGCGATGCTCCGCAGTTTGATGATCTGACGATGTTATGCATCGAATTTTTCGGTAAGAAGTAAACTATGAATTTGAAGTTAGGCAAAAAAGCATCCATACTGATACGACTTGCCCTGGTGGTTTTATCCATGGGGCTTTGTCTCTTTTGGGGGAACAAAAAAGAAGGCTATCATATTGATGAACAGTATTCCTATGGACTGGCCAACAGCGCATATCTTCCGTTCATGCATTTCGGGATCCAGGAATACAGCGTAAAAGACTGGATGATGGAATATGGAGCGGGAGAGAATGTTTTCCAGTTATTCGGTAATCTGAGTAAAGACTTTGCAATTCTGAAGGATGCTTCTTTTCAGGTGAAAAACACGAAGCTTTATGCGGACTATTTGATTGCTCAGAATAACAGCCGAGATACCTATACTACGACATGGATGGACGGAAGCGAGTATAAATACTATCTGTCTGCTTCCCCGAGCAACCGTTTTAATTATGCTTCTGTTTACTATAACCAAAGAGGTGATGTTCATCCGCCTCTGTTTTACATGGTTCTTCATACCATTTCTTCCTTTGCTCCCGGTGTTTTCTCCAAATGGTTCGGTATTGTCATGAATACCTGTTTCATGGGTCTTGCGCTCTGGACTTTGTATACCATGGTGAGAAAGCATTTCGGCGGGGATTTCAATGCTATCGTTTGCTCGCTTATTTGGGGAACCTCCGCATGTTTTGTCACGGATGCGGTTTTTATCCGTATGTATGCACTGCTTACTTTGATGGTTCTGGCTTTTGTCAATGCTCATTTGTCGTATGTCGCAACGGATGACAAAAACACGGATAAAAAGGTGATGAGAAGGAAATATGTCGGACTTGCGGCATTAACGATCCTGGGTTATATGACGCATTATTATTTCGTTATCATTGCCATCTTTGTCGCGCTTATTACTATTCTTACTCTTGCCGTTTCCAAAAGAGGCAAGGCAGTTCTGAAGTATGTTCTTACAATGGTTATATCTGCATGTATCGGCATTCTTATCTGGCCTTTTTCCATTAAGCATGTTTTTCTGGGATATCGCGGTCAGTCGTCGATTGCTGCAGTAACGGGCGGCAAATACAGTTTCTTTCCGCTGAAGTATATTTTGGACATGCTGTTCGGAGATCTGTTCGGTAAAGGAAAATATTGGATTTTCCTCGGTATCTGCCTGGTGGCAGTTGTATTGTTTCTTCTTTCCCAAAATAAGAAAATACCCGTATATAAAACAGCCATGATCACAGTTCCCGTGCTTGGTTATCTGTTTTTTGTACCGCAAATGGTTCCTTTTTTGACCAGAAGATATTTCTTATGTCTGTATCCGTTTATCATTCTTCTGGCTGTTTCTGCGGTTTCCTATCCGGTAAGGAATTTGCCTTTGAAGCAGAAAATCAAGGATGTGGTGTGTATCGGGGCACCCGTTATTGTGGCTGCAATCATTCTCTTTTTTGCCAATGCTTTCATGCACCGTCCGGATGCTTTGTATCCGGGAGGAATCGAAACCATAGAAGTTCCTGCCAAAACGGATGCGGTGTATGTTTTACCGGATGCTGACTGGAATGAGGCAAACGAAGATTTGGTGATTTTAAGTAAATGCCGGAGAGTTGGAATAGTCTATCGCTCCAATTTGCAGGCATTATCCGATTATTCGTATGACGACGGTACCGTGCTGCTAATCAGTGTACAGAACAGCCTGAATTTGGAGGAAACCGTGGATGCCGTCAAAGAAACCCTTTCGGCTTCCGATTTTACCGTTTACGACACCAAAGAATCCGGTACATTTACGCGCTTCTTTTTGCGCAGGGAACCGTAATGAGGTCTTGTTTAATACGCGGTTTGGTGGTACATTATTAGGATAAGGTTTAAATTAGAGTAAAATTAGTAAGGAGAATATATCATGGTTAATTTCAAGGAAGATGAGGCGCTTCACGTACTGAATCATTCCTGTGCACATTTGATGGCGCAGGCGGTGAAGCATTTGTATCCGAATGCTAAATTCTGGGTAGGACCCGTTGTGGAAGAAGGTTTCTACTACGATATGGATTTGGGTGATGTAATGCTTTCCGATGACGATGTTGCTGCCATCGAGAAAGAAATGAAGAAAGTTGCAAAGACCGGCGTTAAGATTTACCGCCGCGAGATCTCCAAGGCGGAAGCAGAGGAGATGTTTAAGGATGATCCGTACAAGATGGATTTAATCTCCGGTATGGAAGACGGAACCATTACCTGCTACGATCAGGGCGATTTCACCGACCTTTGCCGCGGACCTCACGTAGATAATGTGAAGCTTTGCCGTAATTTCAAACTGGTGAAGCACTCCGGCGCATACTTTAAGGGCGATGCAACCAAGCAGGTGTTAAACCGTGTTTACGGCGTATGCTTCCCGACTCCCGAGGAGCTTGAGGAGCATTTAAAACTTCTTGAGGAAGCCAAGGAACGTGACCATCGTAAAATCGGTAAGGATATGCAGATTTTCATGGCGGACGATCTGGTTGGCCGCGGCCTTCCGATGTATCTGCCGAACGGATATATCATCTGGCAGGAACTGGAAAATTATATTCGTACCAAAGAGCAGAAGCTTGGCTACAAACATGTGCTTACACCCTGCGTGGGTACGGTAGATCTGTATAAAACTTCCGGCCACTGGGATCACTATAAAGAGAATATGTTCCCGGCCATGGAAGTCGAAGGCGAGTCTTTCGTTCTTCGTCCGATGAACTGCCCTCACCACATGAGAATTTATGCGAACCGTCCTCATTCCTACAAGGAGTTACCGATTCGTTTGGCTGAGATCGCACATGACTTCCGTTTTGAATCTTCGGGAACCTTAAAGGGTATCGAGAGAGGCCGTCACTTCTGCCAGAATGACTCCCATATCTTCGTAACTCCCGACCAGATCAAAGATGAGGTTAAGAATGTCTGTGATCTGATTTTCACGACATATGAGGATTTCGGAATCACCAATTACCGCTGCGTTCTCTCCTTAAGAGATCCTGCGGATACCAAGAAATATCATCCCGATGATGAAATGTGGAACAAAGCAGAGCAGGCTTTGAGAGAGACCTTGAACGAAATCGGTATCGAATATACCGAGGAAATCGGCGAGGCTGCTTTCTACGGACCGAAGCTTGATGTAAACGTTAAGCCCGCGATTGGTGCGGAGATTACACTTTCCACCTGCCAGCTTGACTTCTGCTTACCCGCTAAGTTTGAACTGACCTATATTGACGCTGATGGCGAGAAGAAATGTCCTGTGGTTCTGCATAGAGCAATTTTAGGTTCCATCGACCGTTTCATGGCGTATATCCTGGAGGAGACCAAGGGTAACCTTCCTACCTGGCTTGCGCCGGTACAGGTTAAGGTTCTTCCGATCAAGAACGATGATGAAGAACTTAATGCATATGCAAAGAAGATTGTGGATACGCTCTTTGATGCGGATGTCCGCGTAGAGCTTGATGACCGTTCCGAGAAGTTCGGTTACAAGATGAGAGAAGCACAGATTCAGAAAGTGCCTTACATCGTTGTTGCCGGAAAGAACGAGGCAGAAGCCGGGGAGATTTCCTTCCGTCTGCACGGTGAGAAGGAAACCACGACCGTGAAGTTTGATGAGTTCATCAAACTAGTGACCGAGGAGATTAAGACCAAGGGCAGAAAATAAGAAAATGATACCCGGGGACGGGGTTAGTGGGCCAAATATTTGGACCACTAACCCCGTCCCCTTGCATATACGGAGAGAAAACTATGTCCAGACAATATTGGAAACCGTCGAATATGCTGTACCCCGTTCCGGCAATTATAGTAAGCTGTACGGACGGAGAAGGGCATGATAATGCAATGACTGCGGCCTGGGCCGGAACAATCTGTTCCGATCCCGTGATGGTAAGCGTATCCATCCGTAAGTCGCGGCTGTCCCATGAATATATTACCAAAACAGGTGAGTTTGTTATTAATCTGACCACGGAAGACATGGCCTATGTAACGGATTATGTCGGCGTGAAATCCGGCAGGGAAGTCGATAAATTTGCTTTGGAGGGCAATCTGAAACTGACGAAAACGCCTTCCGTCAAAGTCAAAGCACCGGGGATTGAAGAAAGCCCGGTAAGCCTGGAATGCAAGGTGACACAGGTTCTGGAACTTGGCAGCCATGATATGTTTATCGCGGAAGTCGTAAGCACGGATGTGGACGATCGGTACTTAGATGAGAACGGCAAGTTCGATTTGGCAAAAGCGAAGCTTTTGGCATATAATCATGGAGAATATTACGGACTCGGTGAATATCTCGGCAAATTCGGTTATTCCGTTAAGAAGAAAAAGTAAGTTACGATAGTGGAAAAAGGGGAATCCATGAAATACGACTGCTTAATCATTGACGATGAGAAAACGCTTGCGGAATAAAAACTTCAGACGTTTAATGACAGTAAAGGTGCCGGGCATCCGGCACCTTTAACATTTAGTGAATTTTATTTATGGTCAGGGTATATCCGATGGACTGCAGATAACGAAGCAGTGTTTCGATCGTTCCGCCGCCTTTTCTTTCCAAACGACTGACCGCCTGCTGGGACATTCCGGTAAGTTTGCTGATATCTTTCTGTGTCAAATTATTCTCTTTCCTGGCATCAATCAGCGCCTGCTTGAATTCCATTTCAGCAAGAAACAACTCATGCTGTTTACGGAGCTCTTCATCGGATGCGATTAATTCTTCAATAATTTTCTTTTCTTTATCGGGATTACTTTGTATAAACATTGTTTTTCTCCTTTCAAATATAGTGGCCTTCTTTTGCTCGTTGAAGGGCTTTATTCAGTTCCTGCTTTTCGGCACGATTTTTCTGCTTCTTGCAGATGTGCAGAAACACAACATTGTCGGAATCAATAATAATATACATGATTCTGGTCTGTGTTATTTTGATTTCCCATAGTTTTCCACGTAACGGCCTTGTCTGAAGCTTTTGAAAAGCCTCCAGTCCTTTTTCGCGGATTATAAAACGTATATCATAAATACGTAATCTTTCATCCGGTGGAAGAGTATCGATATAATCCGTAATAAGATTCTTGCCTCCCTGAGTGCAGTAGTCGATAATATTCATTTTTCTCCTTTCTACAATACATCAATATTGATGTATTGTCAAATGCAATGATATCATTGTTGTTCTGTAACTGTTTTTTTATGTAACATTTTTGGAAGTTTGAAGATTCAATTCGGATAGAAGACAAAATCCTGTCTCCGGAAGAACCAAAAGAATATAACAATCAAACTGTAACAAATATTGGTATAAAAATCAACGTATGACGTCCTGAAAAAATATGGAACAGTTAAAATCCACAATTAAGGATTAGTTAAGAATTACACAAGAAGCAGGTTAAGACTTCCGTGTGCAATTGCGATACAGTAGTATCAGCAAAAGGCATACGGAAGTTTTTTGATGAGTGAAGGAAGGTTCCGCAGCCAAATAACAAAATAGTAAACAATTAACTAACACGAAAGAGGTGTCATATGAAAAAGTCTAAAAAGAAAGCAGGTTTCATTATCGGTGGTGTTGCGATGGCAGCGGTTCTCGGCGTTACGGGAGTTTCCCTTTACGCAAACGCAGCCACAAAGGTTAACTCCTATGTGGCAGAGAATACGGATATCAGCCAGGTGCTCGAATTAAACGGAACCGTTAGAAGCGACAGAGTGGAAAACATCTTCGCCAACGTGGACGGTAAAATCGCAACCATAAATGTTAAGCCCGGTGATGCGGTTAAGAAAGGTGATCTTTTAATCTCCTTCGACGAAGAGCGAATTGATTACCTGATTGCAATGGCTGAGTATGATGCACAGTCCGCTTTGGGAAATTACAGAAACTCCGTAGAGATGGGCAACCGTACACAGGCTCTTTACAATGAAGCAACGATTAACCTGGATGTTCTAAATAAGCAGATTGCCGATACGGAAGCTGCAATTGCAGAGAAGCAGAAACAGTTAACCGAAAAGAAAGCAAAGCTTGCAGGCGAGGGCGTCAGACTTCAGGTCGACATGATGGACAAGGCAGCCGATCCGAACGCTCAGAAAGAATATCAGAACCTTCAGAAAGAAGCATTGAACAACGCTTATGCACAGGAAGCAAACAGCGAAATTCTTGCACTTCAGGAAGAAATCAGCAAACTTTCCACAGACCTTGCAAACTTCAAGGAGTATAAAGCGGAGATGACCAGCCAGAAGGCAGCAACGGCAACAACACGCATGACCGCAGGTCAGAAAGAACAGATGGAAGCCATGAAGGCAGCAAGCGAACTCAGTGCAGAAGAGACCATTAAGAATCTGGAAAGCTTAAGAGACGGTATCCGCGCCGAGTTCGACGGAATCGTAACATCCGTTAACGTAACCGAGGGCGCTGAAGTGGCACGCGGCATGCAGCTTTTTACCATTGAATCCAGCAGCGACATCATCATCAAATGTGCAGTCAACAAATATGATATCGTCAGTGTGAAAGAAGGCCAGAGCGCAGAAGTGACCATCGGAAGAAACAACTACACCGGCAAGGTGGTTCGCGTAGAGAAGATGGTTGGATCCGATGCAAGCCTTGCAACCGGTATCGGCGTGGACATCCTTCTTGACAATCCCGATGGCGAGATTATCCTTGGCATGGATGTAAAGCCCAGATTAAGCTGCGCGGCAGCGGAAGATGTCATCAGCATTCCGAAGGAAGCATTAAACGAAGAAGATGATGATGCATATGTATTCGTTGTGGAGAATAAGAAAGCAACCCGGAAAAAAGTTGAAACCGGCATCCGAAATGATGATATGATAGAAGTAACTTCCGGACTTTGTGCAGGCGATACCGTGGTATGGAACAGCGACGCAAACTTAAAGGACGGAATGGAAGTAAAAGGTTATTAAAATAAAGCGAGGACATTATGGACGCAAAACAGATCATACTTTCAGCTAAAGATTTATCCAAAACATTTTCGAACGAATCCGTGCAGCAGCATGTTTTGAAAAATTTAAACATCAATGTGTATAAGGGCGATTTTACGGTCATCATGGGAAACTCCGGATCCGGTAAAAGTACACTCCTTTACGCACTCTCCGGAATGGACCGTCCGAGTCTCGGAAAGATTTACTACAATGTGGAAGACCCCGATGAGCCCGGTAAAATGATCGAGGAGGAAATCTCCGGATACAGCAACGACAAGCTGGCTCGCTTCAGAAGAGACCATGTGGGATTTGTTTTCCAACAGAATTACTTAAACGATTCCATGAGCGCGCTCGATAATATTTTGGTCTGCGGACTCCTGAAATGGACGAACCGAAAGGAACTGACGAAGAGGGCAAAGGGACTCCTTGAAAGCGTTGATATGAGCGAAAATGATTTTCGCAAATTCCCGACACAGCTCTCCGGCGGACAGCAGCAGAGAGTTGCTGTGGTCAGAGGCGTGATCAATGAGCCGGAAATCCTTTTTGCGGATGAGCCGACCGGTGCTTTGAATTCTCAGAATACGGATAATGTACTGAATATCCTGTCCGACCTAAACCAAAAAGGTCAGAGTATCGTCATGGTTACGCATACCTTTAAAGCGGCGGAGCGTGGAAACCGCATCATCTATCTTGCCGACGGCGTAATCTCCGACGAAATCGAAATCGGACCTTACCTTGGAGACTACAAGGATGAGACGAATCCGAACATGGAAGAGGCCCAAGACAGACACTACCGATTAAAGACATTCCTTCAGAACATGGGGTGGTAAAATGTATCGTTATTTCTTTATTGCAAAAAATAATATGAAAAAGCAGAAGGGCGACATGATTGCCTTCTTTATCATGACATTTCTTTCCGCGTTTCTGATTTTTACCTGTCTGAATCTTCTCATAGGAACCTTCCGTGTAGTGGGTACCGATAAGGAGAAGATCAACGGGGCGGATATTCTTATTCTGTGTACGGATGAACCGGTGCAGAATTTTAAACTGGAAGAAATTATTCAGGGAAATGAGTACTTAAACGGATACGAAGAAAATGAGTATTTAAACGGAATGGCCAAATGGAGAAAGGAGGGAACTTCCTGGGGTGATTATCCCTTTGCGATCGCCTCCTATGAAGAAGACAGAAAAATCCAAACGGCCAGTGTGGATACAAAGAAGCTGTCGGGAAAGGACATTATTATACCGATTTCCCTTTCCACGAATTTTGAAGTCGGAGATATCATGGAACTGAAAATCAGAGAAAATATCTATGAGTTTAAGGTGGCCGGCTTTAATGAGGATTTCATTTATTCATCGCCCATGAATATGGGGACCTATCTGGTCTATGTTTCCGAAAAATTATATGAACAGATTGAGTTTGAAAACGGCGGTGCTCTTGAAAGAAGTAAGCTGATTAAAACACAGCTTAACAATAAGGCAAGGAAAGAAGGAATTACCGATGAACGGATTGCGGATGATATCGGGAATGAACTGATTCTCTGGTATAATTCCTATCTGGAAAGTCATCCGGAAGATACGGCGGGTATTAACGTGAATATCATTCCAGCCAGTATTATGTCGGTTGCCGGTATGATTCTGCCGTTTATCGTGATCGCCATTATCCTGGTATTTGCATTGATTATCCTTTCTGTTGCAATGGTGGTAATTGATTTTTCCGTGAAAAATTTCATTATAGACAATATGAAGAACACCGGAATCATGGAAGCCGGCGGTTATACGGTAAAGGAATTGATGCTTATTCTTCTGGTACAGCTTTTGTCCGTATCCTTTGCGGGAAGTTTTGCGGGAACGCTTCTTGCAGCTGTTTTACAGGGAAAAATCGGGTATATCATGCTTTTCTTACTCGGTCTTTCCTGGAATCAGCGACCGGATCCGGTCGTATTTGCAGGTGTGGTAATAGGAATCTGCATAATAATTGCCGTCTTTACTCTGATTCTCGGGAGAGAATATAAAAAGACCGGTGTTTTGGATGCCTTAAGAGGGGGAATTAATACACATAATTTTAAGAAAAACGTTTTTCCTTTTGATAAAACGAACTATCCGATCGCTTTGACCCTGGCATTTAAGGAAACTTTCGGGAAATTTAAGAATCAGATCGGTGTCATTATCATGATGACGGTTCTGTCTTTTGCGGCGGCAATGGGATTCGGAATTTACGAAAACATTGCCAAGGATGTGGACTCACTTCTGACAATATCCGGAATCGATCTTTTCGATGCGGATTTTTCAGGGGATGTTAGTATGGGTGAAACGGTACGTTCCTTTAAATGTGTGGATGAGATACATTACGAAACCTTTCTGTCCATGGATTACAAGAAAGGGAGTAAAACGAAAAGCCTTTCGACAAGAGTAATCTCCGATACCTCCGTCATGAATCCGAAACAGATGGTGGAGGGCAGATGGCCTTTATATGACAACGAAGTGGCAGTAGCAACATCTGCCGCCAATAATCTCGGATTAAAAGTCGGCGATACCGTTATTGTAAAAAACGGTGAGAATGAGGCATCCTATTTAGTAACGGGACTTTTGCAGACCTTTAATAATATGGGGATGATGGGATATATCAGTAAAGAAGGTTATGAAAGAATCGGACAAATGCCCGGGACGGTAGTGTTTTGTGTGAATCTGAAAAATGGTTATACCTTTGAGGATTTGGAGAAAGAGTTTAAAGATATTTATCCGGATACGGAACTTACCGATGAGCTTGCATCAACGGGCGGCCTGTTCCCGATGTTAAAGGCCTCCATGGGACTTACGGCAGTTTTGGTAATGTTTGTTACCGCATTCATTGTGGGACTGGCGGAAGCGCTCTTAATCCGTACGAGAATTACAAGAGAGTGGAGAAACTTAGGTGTCAACAAAGCACTTGGTTTTACTTCTAGCCAATTAATAACGCAGGTGATGCTTTCCAACATACCGGCAATTATAATCGGGATCTTGCTTGGACTCATTATAGCAACCTTGTTTGGAGACAATATCGTCATTCTGATGTTTTCCATATTCGGATTCAGAAAGGTAAGTTTCATTATCTCGCCGCTTAATTATATTATGGTTGTTTTCATGATCGTAGCCGTCGCAATGGCCGTATCGTGGATTAACGGAAATCGGATTAAAAAACTTGAGCCGGTGAAGATGATTACGGAAGAGTAGGGTTTGCAAAAAGAAACAATTACCTGTCGGGCGGGAGTTTTCCCGCCCGGCATATTCGTGTATAATAGGATGATGAGAAAGGAGCTTCGTTTATGCATTATAATTGTCTGATTGTCGATGACGAAACGGAACTTGCCAAAATGACTGCGGAATATTTCAACATGTTCGAGGTCTCCACGGCATATGTGGAAAGCGGCGAGGAATGCTATGCATTTTTAAAAGAGAATACGGTGGATCTGATTCTGCTGGATATCAATTTGGGTGACGGCTCCGGCTTTGAAGTCTGTAAAAAACTGCGCAAGGAAATGCAGCTTCCGATTCTTTTCGTATCGGCGCGCCAAAGTGACGATGATGTACTGGTGGCTTTATCCATCGGCGGAGACGATTATGTCAAGAAACCGTACAGCTTATCGGTTTTACTTGCCAAGGTAAAAGTGAATTTAAAGCGTATGGAGCAGATGGAGAAGGTAAAGGAAGAAAACTCTGACCATGACGGTCCGGTTAGCGCAGGGCACTCCCATATACATGTAGATGAGAAATTTGCTCTCGATGAAGCAACGATGTCTGTCGTACAAAACGGAAACCGCATTCCCCTGAAAGCAAAGGAATTTGCGCTTTTGAACAGCCTTTATAATCATAAGAACACGATTGTGAAAAAAGAGGTTTTATTTGATGAGGTCTGGGGCGATACGTTTTTCTCGGACAGTACGTTGAATGTACATATCCGGAAACTTCGTGAGAAACTCGAAGAAAACCCGAACGACCCGAAACTGATCAAGACGGTCTGGGGAACGGGATATTATCTGGAATTGAAATAAGAGGGTAAAAGATGAAGGCACTGAGTCGTGTCACAATTGCATATACGACTGTTATGATTTTGCTTCTCCTCGGCATTTTGTATTTAAACGTGCAGTTTGCTTACAGGCAAAGAGATCTGGTGTATTACAACGATATGCTTCACCGCATAGAACGGAGTCTGGAGAACGGCAAAACCATCGAGGATATGGAGGATACCTTTGACTGTATCATTGTGGAGTCGACACAGATTAACGACCCGAAACTTGCGGAGGCGTATCGCAATTCCGCATTTGTTCTTGATCTTACCGTGAACGGAGAGTACTTCGGCAAAGTTGCCTGGACAGATGAATTAAACCGGTATAAAACGACCAAAAGAGGATTCTTCGGAATTACCGTGCTGGTTTGGGCATTTGCTTTGATTTTCGGTTATCTGATCATCGGATACTTCCATAGAAACTTTATGAAACCGGTAAAGGAACTGCAGCATTTCTCGGAAGAGATTGCCAAAGGCAATTTGGAGGAGCCGCTGCCGATTCATAAGAATAATGTCTTCGGAAATTTCGTCGAGGCATTTGACCTAATGCGCGAGCAGCTGATTGCGGCAAGAAACCGGGAAATCGAATCCGAGAAGGCAAGGAAGGAACTGGTAACTGAATTAAGCCATGATGTGAAGACTCCGGTTGCAGTCATCAAAGCGACCTGTGAGGTTATGGAGGCGCAGGGAGAATCCGGCTTTTCCGTGGATAAAGTGCATATCATATCCCGGAAAGCGGATACCATTTCACAGTTGATCAGCAATATGATGCATGCAAATTTAGAGGATCTTGAGAAACTGGATGTACATCCGACCGAAGAGAACAGCAATATCATCATCAATTACCTGGAAAGCTTAAAACAGTACGGAAAGATCATTCTGGAGAATGAAATCCCGGGATGTCTTATCCGCATAGACCGCCTCCGTATGGAACAGACAATCGACAATGTGGTCGGAAACTCCTATAAATACGCGGGTACGGATATCCATGTATCGTTTGATATGTTGAGTGTGGATATGCCCGTGAAAGACTCGGATAAACTGGAGAAAGCGGAATTCTTACGCATTCGAATCAAGGACGACGGCCCCGGAGTACCGGAGGATGAGCTTCCTTTGATCTGTGAAAAGTATTACCGCGGCAGTAACGCGGACAAAACGCCGGGTTCGGGTCTTGGTTTTTATCTTGTGAAATATTATATGCAGAAACAGGGCGGAGGCCTGGAATACTATAATGACGGGGGCTTCGTGGTGGAACTATTGGTTCGAAAAGTGTAAAAGGCAGGTGTCGGATGTCCGGCACCTGTTTTAATAGAAAATTAAGGTGTTAGGAATATCAAACTTTGCTTGACTGAATTGCGGAAATCCCATATACTTGAAAATGGTGTGGTAGGGATTAGAACCCACCGTAAACAGTTAAAAAATATAATAATATAAAGGAGAGACACACTATGGCAAACATTGATTTAACAAAGTATGGCATTACCGGTGTTACCGAGATCGTACACAATCCGTCTTATGAGATGCTGTATGAAGAGGAGAAGAAACCGGAACTTACAGGCTATGAAGTAGGTGTTGACACCGAACTCGGCGCTGTAAATGTTATGACAGGTATTTATACCGGACGTTCCCCTAAGGATAAATACATCGTTATGGATGAAAATTCCAAGGATACCGTTTGGTGGACCACCGAAGGTTACAAGAACGATAACCATCCCATGACCGAAGAAACATGGGCGATTGTAAAGGATATCGCCAAGAAGGAACTTTCCAATAAGAGACTTTTCGTTGTAGATGCATTCTGCGGCGCAAACAAGGACTCCCGTATGGCAGTTCGTTTCATCGTAGAAGTTGCCTGGCAGGCACATTTCATTAAGAATATGTTCATCCAGCCTACCGAGGAAGAATTTGCTTCCTTCGAGCCTAACTTTGTAATCTACAATGCTTCCAAGGCGAAAGTAGAGAACTTTGCAGAACTTGGTCTGAACTCCGAGACCTGCGTTGCATTCAATATCACCTCCCGTGAGCAGGTTATCATCAACACCTGGTACGGCGGAGAAATGAAGAAGGGTATGTTCTCCATGATGAACTACTACTTACCTCTTCAGGGTATGGCTTCCATGCACTGCTCCGCAAATACCGATATGGAAGGAAAGAATACCGCGATCTTCTTCGGACTTTCCGGAACCGGTAAGACCACTCTTTCCACCGATCCCAAGAGATTACTGATCGGTGATGATGAGCACGGCTGGGATGACAATGGCGTATTCAACTTCGAAGGCGGATGCTATGCTAAGGTTATCAACCTTGACAAGGATTCCGAGCCGGATATCTACAACGCAATCAAGAGAGATGCTCTTCTTGAGAACGTAACCGTAGATGCAGCCGGAAAGATTGATTTCGCTGACAAGTCCGTAACCGAGAATACCCGTGTATCTTATCCGATCGAGCATATCGAGAATATCGTTAAGAAAGTAAACGGAATTTCCGCAGGCCCCGATGCAAAGAACGTAATCTTCTTATCCGCAGATGCATTCGGCGTACTTCCTCCGGTATCCATCCTTACTCCGGAGCAGACCCAGTACTATTTCCTTTCCGGTTTCACTGCAAAGCTTGCAGGTACCGAGCGTGGAATCACAGAGCCGACTCCTACCTTCTCTGCTTGCTTCGGACAGGCATTCTTAGAGCTTCATCCTACCAAGTACGGCGAGGAGCTTGTTAAGAAGATGCAGAAGAGCGGCGCTAAGGCTTATCTTGTAAACACCGGATGGAACGGAACCGGAAAGAGAATTTCCATCAAAGATACCCGTGGTATCATCGATGCGATCCTTAACGGTGATGTAAACAACGCTCCTACCAAGAAGATCCCCATCTTCGATTTCGAAGTTCCTACCGAGCTTCCCGGCGTTGATCCCGCAATTCTTGATCCCAGAGATACCTATGCAGATGCTGCAGAATGGGATGCAAAGGCTAAAGATCTTGCTGAGAGATTCATCAAGAACTTCAAGAAGTATGAGACCAATGACGCAGGTAAGGCACTTGTGGCAGCAGGCCCTCAGTTATAATTAAGAACTTAAGATCCACAAGATAAGCAAAGCCCTTCGTTCGGGGATATCCGGACGAAGGGTTTTGTGTTATAATAGTACTGTATGGAGGTACAAACAGATGGAAAAATATGATCTTGTCATTATCGGCTCCGGCCCCGCGGGTTTATCGGCTGCAATTTATGCTTCCCGCGCGGGTTTGAATGCCGTTGTGCTGGAAAAAGCCGGCGTCAGCGGCGGACAGGTGCTTACTACCTATGAAGTGGACAATTATCCGGGACTTCCCGAGATTAACGGGTTTGACCTCGGTATGAAGTTTAAAGAACATGCGGATAAACTCGGTGCCAAGTTTGAAGACGCGTCCGTACTTGCCATTAAGGCAGGGGCAGAAACACATACGGTTGTCTGCGAAGGCAAAGAGTATGAGGCCAAGGGCGTTATCATTGCTACAGGTGCGCACCATGCACTCCTCGGAGCACCGGGTGAAGCAGAACTTCAGGGAATGGGCGTATCATACTGTGCAACCTGCGACGGAGCTTTCTTCAGAAAGAAAGACGTTGCGGTTATCGGTGGCGGTGATGTTGCACTTGAGGATGCGATTTTCTTAGCCAGAATCTGCAATAAAGTATATTTAGTCCACAGAAGAGACGAATTCAGAGCCAATATGGCACTTCAGAAGGCTCTGAAGGAGTATGCAAACGTGGAACTCGTTCTTTCTTCCACTGTAGAGGAAATTAAGGGAACCGAAGCGGTAGAAGCGATTCGCGTTAAGAATAAAGTATCCGGGGAAGAAAAGGATATCCCGGTATCCGGTGTTTTCATTGCCGTAGGTATTGTTCCGGATTCGGATGCCTTTGCATCGGATGTTAAATGCAATGAGAGAGGCTATATTCTGGCAGGAGAGGACGGAAGAACCAGCGTAGAAAGAGTCTATGCGGCCGGAGATGTACGCGCCAAGGCTCTTCGCCAGATCGTAACGGCGGTTGCGGACGGAGCGAATGCCGTAACTTCCTTCCAGGAGGATATTCTCTAAAAAGCCTGTTATATCAAAAAATGTTACAAATGCATAAAATGCACGATGAGTAGAAGGAAAGCTTTGAAAATCGTGCATTTTTTAATACTTTTTTTCGAAAAAAGAGGGTGTTTTTTCTTGACGGGACGGGGTAAGTTGTGTTAAATTTATTTCAGATTGTAACAAATTTGTAATAATTAAGGTTAACATGCACTACAAAAGACTTATTGCAACAATTACATTATTGACAATGACCGCCACCGTTTTGTTTTCCCCGATGACTATCAGGGCTTACGAAGCAGTGGATTCTTCTTTGCCCGTCGAAACTACGGAAACCGTATTTGCCGAGAATAAGCTTCCGGCAGCAGGTGTGGCCGTAACACTTGAAGAGGGCGCGGATTACATCGGTGTTTCCGAGATTGCTGAAAGCACCGAGGAAACCGTTCAGGAATATGCTCCCGTCGGTCTTCCTTCCGCAGTGGAGGAAATGCTCAACAAAGAAAACAGGGAGATGGTTCCCAATGCCGTATGTTCGGTGGGAGATTATGTTTTTTTAAGAAGCGGTACGGAAGAGCATCCGGATAATGTCGGAACACTGTACCGTAACTCCGTAGTCGAGATCCTCGGCGAGGAGGGAGAAGACTATTATGTACAATCCGGAAACGTATACGGATACATCCGTAAAAATTTCCTGGTTACGGGTGAGGAAGCAAAGCCCTTGATCGAAGAAGCCACGGTTCGTACGGCAACTGCCAATACGGATAACCTCTGCGTTCGTACCGCACCTGAAATCGGAGCCTCGGAGTTAATGATCCTTCCTGCCGGCGAAGAAATGGTTGTTCTGGATGTTGAAGGTGATTGGGCCAAGGTTTCCTTAGAGGAAACGGAAGGATATGTTTACTGCCCATATGTGGATATTGAGACCGGATATGCGACCGCATTGACCGACAGAGAGATCAGTGATCAGGAAAGAGAAGCCCTCCGCAAAGAAATGGAATCCAGGGCGCTTCAGAATATCGCTTATGATGCATCGAACGGAGCACCGTCCCATTTCGTTTCGAAAGAGGGCGGAAGTGCCGAAGGAAGAGCGGTAGCGGAGTTTGCCGTACAGTTTGTCGGAAATCCCTATGTATGGGGAGGATCCAGTTTGACTGAGGGCGCTGACTGTTCCGGTTTTGTAATGGCTGTTTATAAGGAATTTGGTATTGAACTGACTCATTCGACCGAAATCGATCAGACGGAAGGTGAGCCGGTTGCTTCCATCGAGGAAGCATGGCCCGGAGATATCGTATGTTACCAGGGCCATGTGGGAATTTACATCGGTGACGGAATGCTTTGCCATGCAGCCGGTGTATCCAAGGGAATCGTCATTACGATGGCCTGCTATGACAATATTATCACCATTCGAAGATTGTTTAATGATTGACCGATTGTTTCATCGTATTTTGACCGTATAGAATCCATGAATGAATAAAAAGTGCCGTAATCGCGGCACTTTTTCTTGTTTTTGTGCAATATTCACAAAAGGGTATAATGCAAGAAGAAATGATGCATTTTTATCAACAGTTTTCCACAGCCGAAAAGTGCCTTTTTTGACTTATAAACGAAGTTATCCACATTATCCACATTGGAATGAATCAGGTAGTCAAAAGTTATTGTAAACCGAACGAACGCCTGTTTTGTATAGAAAGTAGAAAATCGAAAAGTGAGGAATTACTCATTGACATTATGACGAATACCATGTAGGGAAAATGGGGCATTTTGACGAAGGGGCGGAGGGCAACAATGAGTTGCCAAACGAAGGGAAAAATGCTATACTTTTCCTATCAGGGAAAGGGGTTATTTCCTGATATACGACATACCAACGAAAGGGTGAGCAAGATGAAATTTGTTATTGTGGGCAAAAACATCGATGTTACTCCGGGTTTGAAATCCGCAGTGGAAGACAAGCTCGGCAAACTGAGTAAGTATTTCAACGAAGACACGGAGGTACATGTTACATTAAGCGTTGAAAAAGAAAGCCAGAAGATCGAAGTTACGATTCCCGTTAAGGGAAACATCATTCGTTCCGAACAGGTCAGCAACGATATGTACGTATCCATTGATCTGGTAGAGGAAATCATTGAAAGACAATTAAAGAAATATAAACGCAAATTAACGGATCATAAGCAGAATATTTCTTACTTCAAGCAGGACTACATTGACAAGGATTTTGTGGATGATGACGAGATCAAGATCATCCGTACCAAGAAATTCGATATCAAGCCCATGTATCCCGAAGATGCATGCGTACAGATGGAACTGCTCGGACACAATTTCTTCGTTTTCAACAATGCGGAGACCGAGAATATCTGTGTAGTATACAAGAGAAGAGGAAATACTTACGGACTGATTGAACCGGAAGTGTAGAATAAGCCATAATAAGCCCCGCCACGGTTGTGGCGGGGTTTTTTACGTTAAAGTATACAAATGAGCGTATAACGCGTTTATTTGACCTCTGAGACGTCTGAGAAGCTCCAGGCATAGATGTTTACGATTTCCACATCGGAATCGCAATACGGGCATTTCTTGTCGCCTAAATTCTTGATCTGGCCGCCGCAGTGAGGACAGCGGGAGCCAAGGGAGAGTTCAGAGTACTTATCCACCTGATCGCGATCCTGGATATAAACCATTTCAATATTGTATTTTGCCTGCGTCATAAGATCCTTACGACCGGTTTTGATGGTTTCTCCGGCGGTGATATAGTGAATGTACTGGATGGAAGCCTGATAAACGATGGAGCACTTGCCATCCGTCTTCTCGTATTTATGGAGAACACATTTGTGTACTGCCATACGCTCGAAATGCTCGTCATATCCCTTATCTTTGTTGATTTTGACTTGCATGGTCAGTTTGTTGCGCAAATCTTCGTTTCCTTCCGCAAGCTGCTCCGGATCAGCCTCGTCTAGAGCAAAGAGGTATGAAGTCAGGACATTACTTGCACGCTTGGTCATTTCGGTATTGTTAAATTCCGGAAAGTCCTTGGCCAGTTTGGGAAGGATCAGTGAAGACAGATCAGAGACCGTTCTCGGAGTGGAAGAGCGTTCAAAATTGGTACGCCGGATTCCTTCTCCGATATCCGAAGTTCCCGTAGCTGCCTGGGAAATGGACTGCGCGGTGCTGATCGCACGGTTGACCGTACTGGTCACATTATTTGCCGTGTCGCTTACTTTCTTTACGATGGCGAAAATGATGCCTCCGATGACAAGCATTACGACAACGAAGATGATGAATACTACGACGAAAAAGAACATGTCTGAAGTTCTCCTTTAACAGTTCTGAAATAGTTCCTAGCTTATTCTCCGCCAAACACACTGAATACAACACAGAACAGCACGATGGCAAGGATGATCAAAAAGACTACCAAAGCAACCTTCCAGCCGGATACAGGTGTCTTACCGTAAACTTTACCGGTCTGACCGTTTACCATGAACTGATAGATCTTGTCATTGTATTTGAACGAGGATACCCAGATGGGAAGCATCAGGTACTTGTAGGTAATGTCACTGAATCGGCTGTTTACGCGTACGTTTCTGACATGATCCGCGTTATGCTCATAGCGGATCTTCTGGCTGACGTTGGAATTGATTCGGTTGAAAATAGCAGCCTTCGCTTTTTCCCATCCGGCCTTCAGACCGATGGTATAACGCTCAGCGGCAAAACCGGCCACATATTCGGGCTTGTAGGACTTATTGTCCGCCGTATTAAAAGGAGCCAGTCCGTTAATGATGGCGGAATTGTGTCTGTCGGTTGCAAGGACGAGTTCATCGTCCACGTCCATACGGTAGATACCGGAGGTGCTGTACCAGTCGGTTCTGGTTCTGGACTGGGTATTTCCCTGGCTGTCCTTGTAATGCTCCGTATGGTCGATTCCGTACTGACCGGTGTAAGAGGATACCGTCTTGGTATCGAAGGTCCAGTAGGGAAGATAAATACCCTTAAAAGAATCGGGCCTTGCAGATTCCTTTGCCAGTTTCGGACAGAAGAATTTCTTCTTAATCCAGGCATGGAAATTGGCGCCTGCCTTTTCCTGGGTGATCTGGAACGGAACAACACCACCGGGAGCGATGGTGTTCTTATCATGTGCCTCCATTACCTGGTTGGAACCGCAGTAGGGGCACTCACTGGATACATCCAGCGCGTCGTAAATGGTTTCGGCACCGCAACTTTTGCAGACAACGGCTTTTTTCTCGGCGCCCCAGTTACAGTTGGTTTCTTTGTTTTCCGCTTCGTCAAAACTTAATTCCTGTGCGGTTTCGGGAGCATCATCCGCCTTGGGGATCACTTCCTGATAATCACAGTAAGGGCAGTGGAGTTTTCCGCTTTCCGGGTCAAAGTCCATAACACCGCCGCAGTTGGGACATTTTTTATCCGTTTCGCTTAATGTGGAAGCATTTTCGATCTGGACACCGCTTTCGTCCGAGCGGGTACCGTCGTCGTTATAAATGATGTTTTCTGAAGCCATAATACTCTCCTAAAGTGTATGATTATTTAATTTGTTTTTCTGAAAAAACGGCCCGACACTAAGGTCGGGCCGAATGATACTTCAATTTCCTTCTTCGGGTCCCGAAGGGGATGGAAGAGTATTATTTTACGATATCTCCGTCGTCGAATACATCACCGCACTCCGGGCAGAATTTCGGCGGATTGTGGGGATCTTCGGGTTCCCATCCGCACTTGTCACACTTGTAAAGAGGTGCGCCTGCAGGTCTCTTCTCACCACAGTTCTGGCAGAAGTTGCCTTTGTTTACGGTTCCGCATTTGCAGGTCCATCCTTCTTCTGCTGCAGGTTCGGGCTTCTTCTCGCCACAGTTTGCACAGAACTTACCGGTATTTACGGTTCCGCACTTGCAGGTCCAGGAATCGGCTGCGGGAGCAGGTGCTGCTGCGGGAGCGGGAGCTGCAGCGGGCTGTGCTGCTGCCTGTGCTGCGTTCTGCTGCTGAGCCATTGCAAAGAGATTGGAAGTATTGGTTCCGCCGGTCATCTGAGCCATGTTCATACCTGCAAATGCCATCATCGGTCCTGCCTGCTCGTTAGCAGCAGCAGCTTCCATAGCATTTGCGGTAGCGGTGGTCATTCTTGCTGCAGCCATGTTTACGTTGGTGTAAACTGCGGTATCCTGGAACTGTTTGATTCTCTTCTCGTCTTCTTCGGTAGCTTTGATGGACTCGAAGGTGATATCAACAACTTCCATACCACGAAGCTCGCCCCACTTCTTGGAGAGTTTCTCATTGATCAACTCAACCAGAATGTCGGTCTTGGTGGTGATTGCACTGTAACGGATACCTACGCCGTAGTCGGATAAGGAACCGATGGCAGGCTGAAGAGCGGTCATGAAGTCGGACTTCATAATGCTCTGTAATTCTTTCTTGTTATAGGACTCGCCGCTGAAAGCGGAAGCGATGGAATCGTAGAAACGAACCGGATCGCTGATACGGAAAGAGTACTCGCCTCTTGCCATTAAGTTGATGTCGCCCTGGAAACCGGTTACCTGGTCGTGGATGAAGAACGGAATGGTGGAAGCGGTTCCCCAAAGGTTCTCACGAACTTCCAGAGTGTTGATAAAGTAAACTCTCTGCTCCTTAGGAAGTTCTCCGCCGTACATAATACGTTTTCCAAGCTGTTGCCAGCTGGCTTTTAAGTTCTCGCCGAAGTTTCCGTAGAAGATGGAAGGTTCGGTGGACTGGTCATAAACGAATTCACCCGGTTCCGCGCAGAGCTCGGTAATTTTACCGTTGTCAACCAGGATAGCACACTGTCCTGCGTTAACGATGATCAGGGAACCATTGGAAATGATGTTGTCGTTACCTTTGTTGTAACCGTTCTTGTCTCTCTTAATACCACGGGTAGCCAAAACTCCGCTTCCCATATTGTCGCACAGAAAGATCTCAGGATACTGATCTTTAACTACGCTGGAAAGACTGGACCAGGCGTTGCCGCCAAGGTTTCCTGCTACACCGGTGATTGCATCTTTGGCAATACCCAATGCTTTTTTAATTAATCCCATTTGACAATTCCTCCTCAAACTGTTTATTCATTCCGAAAAGGCTTTTCCTTACCGGAAGCTACGTTTAGAATTATACTATCAAACCGTGGAATTGTCTATAGTTGAGCGACCTCAAAAGATGCAGAAAAAGGAGTGTTTTTTTACAAAAAATGCAAAATAAAGACCGCCTTGCAGGACTCTTTACTTACGGTTGATGACTTGGTATGATGAATGACAGATTTCATGAAGAAAAGGAGCACGCAATGAAGATTGTAATGCTGGAGCGGGCCAATGTGGGCTCGGACTTTGAAATGCCGGATTTCGGCGCATTCGGAGAACTTACGGTCTATGATTACTGTAAGCCGGAGCTGGTAGCGGAGAGAATCAAAGGCGCCGATATCGTAATTATGAATAAAATGCCCATGAACGAAGCTACACTTAAGGATGCTTCCAACTTAAAGTGCATCTGTGTTACGGCAACGGGAACGGACAATGTGGACCATGAGTACTGTAAGAGCAGGGGGATTGTCGTAAAGAATGCCAAGGGTTATTCAACCGAGACGGTCGTCCAGCATACCTTCGCCATGTTCTTTTATCTGTATGAACATCTGCCTTTCTACGATACCTACGTAAAGGACGGTTCGTATTTAAGATGCCCGACGTTTACGTTTTTTGAAAACAGTTTCCGGGAAATGGCAGGCAAGACCTGGGGAATCGTGGGACTCGGAACCATCGGAAGAAGAGTGGCTGCGGTTGCTTCGGCATTTGGCTGCAGGGTCATTTATACCTCCACTTCCGGGATCGAGAGAAAAGAAGAGTATCCGAGGGTTGATTTTGAAACCCTCTTGGAAGAATCGGACGTCATTTCCGTGCATGCACCGCTTAATGATGCCACAAGAGGAATGTTTGATGCCAAAGCGTTCGGCAAGATGAAGGAAAGCGCGTATTTTTTAAATCTCGGAAGAGGACCGATTGTGGTCGAGAAAGACCTTGCGGATGCCCTTATGAGCGGTAAAATCGCCGGCGCCGGGCTTGACGTGCTTTGCAGGGAGCCAATGGATAAGGACAATCCGCTCTTTGCGGTAAAAGACAGTGAAAAGCTGATCATTACGCCACATATTGCCTGGGCGAGCATAGAAGCCAGAAAGCGTCTGATGGAGGAAATCTACCGGGGCGTGGAGGAATTCATACGTTCGGGATCTTAAGCGCCGCTTCTGTACAAACGAATGGTTTCGTGGTAGAATAACGGAAGGTAATCTTTTCGTAACGTTCGGAGGGAGATCACAATGGCAAAAAAGAAAAAAAGTATTTGGGAAGAGTACAAAAAAGAATTTGCAAAATCCAGAAAGCGCAGCAGAAAGGCAACGTATAAGCTGATGAATGTAGACTCCAAGATCAAGAAGAATATCTACAAGTCCTTAACCAAAGGACCCAAGAATATGGAGCGTCTCATCGGATTTGTATTTCTGCTTTTCGTTTTCGTCATTTTCGTTATCAAAGCAAAGAATCCGAGTTTCCTGGAATATAATATTGCGGACAGGAAATAACAACAATTCAAAGAGTAGGATAAACCGGCGATCAGCCGGTTTTCTTATGCCCTGATTTCCTATTGTATTTACGGGTATTATCTGCTAAAATATATAAGTATTTTTGCGCAAATTTTCCGCCCTGAGCAGACGGATGAAATAGACGAAAGATTGGAGCAATTTAGAAATGAGTATTTTCGATAAGATTTTCGGTACGCACAGCGAACGCGAGTTAAAGCGTATTATGCCGATCGTGGATAAAATCGAAGCACTTCGTCCCCAAATGCAGGCTCTAAGCGACGCAGAACTCCGTGCCAAAACACAGGAATTCAAGGAGCGCCTTAAGAAAGGCGAAACCAAGGACGACATCCTTCCGGAAGCATTTGCGGTTGTTCGCGAAGCCGGTAAGAGAGTGCTTGGCATGGAGCATTACCGTGTGCAGCTGATCGGTGGTATCGTTCTTCACCAGGGACGTATTGCGGAAATGAAAACCGGTGAAGGTAAAACCCTTGTATCCACGCTTCCCGCTTACTTGAACGCACTGGACGGAGAAGGTGTTCACATCGTTACCGTTAACGATTACCTGGCAAAGCGTGACGCCGAATGGATGGGACAGATTCACGAATTCCTCGGACTGAAAGTCGGCGTGGTATTAAATCCCATGGAGCCCGACGAGCGTCGTGAAGCATACAATTGCGACATTACCTATGTTACCAACAACGAACTCGGTTTCGATTACCTTAGAGACAACATGGTTATTTACAAAGAGCAGCTGGTTCTTCGTAAGCTGCATTATGCCATCGTCGATGAGGTCGACTCCGTTTTGATCGATGAAGCAAGAACCCCTCTTATCATTTCCGGTCAGTCCGGAAAATCCACCAAACTTTATGAGATGTGTGATATTCTTGCCCGCCAGTTAAAGCGTGGTAAGGATCAGGTGGAAATGTCAAAGCTTGATATCATTCTCGGTGAGGAACAGGAAGAGACCGGAGACTTCATCGTAAATGAGAAGGATAAAATCGTAAACCTTACGGCAGAAGGTATTGCCAAGGTTGAGAAATTTTTCCAGATCGGAAACCTTGCGGATCCCGAAAACCTGGAAATCCAGCACAATGTAATCCTTGCTCTTCGTGCGCATTACCTAATGTTCAGGGATCAGGACTATGTAGTCAAAGATGACCAGGTTGTCATTGTCGACAGCTTTACCGGACGTCTGATGCCCGGAAGACGCTATTCGGACGGCCTTCATCAGGCAATCGAAGCAAAGGAACATGTAAAGGTTAAGAGAGAAAGTAAAACACTTGCCACCATTACGTTCCAGAACTTCTTCAACAAATTTGAGAAAAAAGCCGGCATGACCGGTACCGCTCTTACCGAGGAAAAGGAATTCCGTGATATTTACGGAATGGACGTTATCGAAATCCCGACCAACCGCCCGGTAATCCGTATCGATCACCCCGATGCCGTATATAAGACCAAGGCCGGAAAACTCCGTGCCATCTGTACGGCGGTAGAGGAAGCACATGCCAAAGGACAGCCTGTTTTGGTTGGTACCATCACGATCGATGCTTCCGAAGAAATCAGCCGTATGCTTACAAAGAGAGGCATTCATCACAAAGTCTTAAATGCGAAGTTCCATGAAATGGAAGCGGAAATCGTTGCGGATGCAGGTCAGCACGGTGCGGTAACCATCGCAACCAACATGGCAGGTCGTGGTACCGATATTAAGCTTGACGAACAGGCCAAGGAAGCCGGCGGACTTTTGATCGTCGGTACGGAAAGACACGAGTCCCGTCGTATCGACAACCAGTTACGTGGTCGTTCCGGTCGTCAGGGAGACCCCGGTGAATCCAAGTTCTACATTTCCCTCGAAGACGATCTGATGCGTCTGTTCGGTTCGGAAAGAATGCGTGCCGTATTTACTTCCCTGGGTGTTCCCGAGGATCAGGAAATCCAGCATAAACTCCTTTCCAATGCCATTGAGACCGCTCAGAAGAAGATTGAGAATAACAACTTTGCACGCCGTAAAGATTTGCTGGATTACGACCAGGTTATGAACGATCAGCGTGAGATCATTTACGCAGAGCGTCTCCGCGTTCTGAACGGAGAGAGCATGCGTGACTCCATCTACAAGATGATCACCGATATCGTGGAGAATTCGGTAAATACCTGCGTGGGAGAAGAAACCAATCCGGAAAACTGGGATATCGCGGAACTTAACAATATCCTTCTTCCGATCATTCCCTTAGAGCCGATTACGTTAGATCGTATCGAGAAAAAGAAAAAGACCGGTATGGTTCAGCAGCTGAAGGAAGAAGCTGTAAAACTGTATGAGGAAAAAGAAGCACAGTTCCCGCAGACCGAGCAGATCCGTGAAGTGGAGCGCGTGGTACTGCTTCGTGCAATCGACAGCAAGTGGATGAACCACATCGATGATATGGATCAGTTAAAACAGGGTATCGGAATGGTTGCATACGGACAGAAAGATCCGGTTGTGGAATACAAGATGGCCGGTTACGATATGTTCGACGCCATGACGGAAAGCATCAAGGAAGATACCGTGAAGATGCTGATGCATATTAAGGTGGAGCAGAAGGTTGAACGTGAACAGGTAGCCAAGGTTACCGGTACGAATAAGGACGAAACCGTACAGCGCGGACCGAAGAGAAGAGACGCGGATAAGATTTATCCCAACGATCCCTGCCCTTGCGGTAGCGGAAAGAAATACAAGAACTGCTGCGGAAGACAAGGTTAAATCGGTGAAAACAAGTGATTGAACTTGATGCTATCAAAACTGAATTACTGACTTTCGTAACACCGCTTGCGGAAGTAAGAGATTCCCTGGATTTGGTGAATAAAGAAGAAAGAGCCAAGGAACTTGAGCGTGAAATGCAGGAGCCGGATTTCTGGGATGTTCCAGAGAAGGCCAACGCAAAGACCAGGGAATTAAAGACACTAAAGGACGAGATTGAGGTCTGCAACCGCCTGAGTGCTCAGGTTACGGATATCCAGGATTTAATCGAAATGGCAAATGAGGAAAACGATGAGTCCATGGTTCCGGAGATTCAGGCAGAGTTTGCCACTTTTAAGGAAGACTTCGAGAAGATCCGTCTTGCCACACTTCTTTCGGAAGAGTATGACCGCAACAATGCGATTTTAAGACTGAATGCGGGAGCCGGCGGAACGGAAAGCTGCGACTGGGCATCCATGCTGTATCGTATGTATACCAGATGGGCAGAACGCAAGGGCTTCAGTGTGGAGGTCCTGGATTATCTCGAAGGTGATGAAGCCGGAATCAAATCCGTATCATTTCAGGTCAACGGAGAAAATGCATACGGATATTTAAAAGGAGAAAAAGGCGTACACAGACTTGTTCGTATTTCTCCGTTCAATGCGCAGGGCAAACGGCAAACGTCGTTCGTTTCCCTGGATGTTATGCCGGAAATCGCGGAAGATGTCGAACTGGATATCAGTCCCGAAGATTTAAAGATTGATACGTACCGAAGCTCCGGAGCGGGCGGACAGCATATCAACAAGACATCGTCAGCCGTTCGAATCACACATATACCTACAGGCGTAGTTGTAGCGTGCCAGAATGAGCGAAGCCAGTTCCAGAATAAGGACAAGGCAATGCAGATGTTAAAGGCGAAGTTGATCATGTTGAAGCAGGAAGCACATGCCGAAAAATTATCCGATATCCGCGGAGAAATCAAGGAAATTGCCTGGGGAAGCCAGATCAGATCCTATGTCCTTCAGCCGTATACGATGGTAAAGGATTTACGTACGGGAGAAGAAACCGCCAATGCGCAGGGTGTGCTGGACGGAAACCTGGATAAAATGATTACCGCATATCTGAAGTGGAAAAGTTTGGGTGGAAAGCCCGTGGAAAGTGCGGATCTCGAATAAGAACCGAATGAAACAGCATAATAGATCAAACCGGGGATCAGGAGACGATACAGTCTCTGCCCTGGTTTTTTCCTTTATAGAGATTGTCATCCGCAAGTTTGATGACGGAATCGATGTTTTCCTGCCCGGCAAAAGAAGCGATACCGAAGGTCATGGACAGATGGAAAACGGATTTATCCGCAGCAAAGAAAGCTTCACGTTTGATTTCTTTGGCAATTTCTTTGATGATTGCTTCCGTTTCTTCACGGGGCAATTCCAGTCCCAGTAAGAATTCTTCGCCGCCCCAGCGGATGGCAAAGGATTCTTCGTTCATATGTTTTCTGATAATTCTGGAAACTCCGATCAAAACCGTATCACCGACATCGTGTCCATACTGGTCGTTAATGTCTTTAAAGTGGTCGATATCGCCGATAACAATGGAAAAGACGGACAGATCGGAGTGTGCTTTTTCCCACAGTTTCTTTAAATTCTGTCTACCGGCGCGACGATTGTATAAACCGGTTAAGGGGTCGGTACCCATAAGGGTTTTGATAGAATCGGCAACAGAGATGGAGTGCTTTGCAAGCTCCGAAATCTCGTCGTTATGGCGGAATGCGATCTCATCCATTTTCTGCTCCGCCGTCTGTTTGGTGACCAGTTCCTCCATATAATCGCGGATCACCGTCAGCCGTTTCACCAGATGTCTCGAGAAGACACTGATTAAGAACGCTGTAACCAGTACGGTAACAATCGTCAGTAAAATGATGTACAGATAGAGAAGACGGTTCATATGGTAGAAGTCATGCATGGAAATGGCGGATCCAATCATTCCGACGACTTTATTGTTGTTATAGATGGGAACATAAACGCAAAGATAACGTTCCCTGCCGATGATGGTTTTCTCCGTGGATACGATATTTCCCTTGAAAACTTCCGATACAATACGGTTGTCGGCGTGGATCGTGCCAAGCAGGGATTTGCCGTTTTCATCCACAAGGGTGGTCATAACACGGTTGTTTCCGTAGAAGACGCTCATTTCATTGTGGAAAACCAGCTTTTCGTTCTCGAGGAAAGATATCTCGTCGTTCATGCGTTTGTCACCGCAATACAGTTCTCCGTCCTTCATATGGTAAATGCCATGAATGGAAGAGAAGTATTCCGCAGTAATGACGGCGCTTCCGCGAAGCGAACGGAACATTTCGTCGGTGGCACTCTGACGCAATACATACATTCCGATCAGCACGAAAAGCACACCCATTAGGAAGATCGGGATGAGCGTGATCAGAGAGATCTGCACAAGAAGCTTCTTGCGAGGCCTTCTCTTAGGCGGATTCTTCAGTTCTTCGTTTTGGTTTTCGTTTTCCAATCTATACAATCTCCTTATCGGAAGCAGAAACTTTGGATTGTTTCTGTGAAAGCAAATCCAGATAAAAATGTCCTGCGGCACATTGTATCAGAGGGCTTATCCAGATAAAACCGATGCCGAAGGAAACAACACATACCAAAAGAAGCGGTATATAGGCAATCAATAGACCGATGTAGCGCATTTTGTTTCCTTTCATCAGCCAGATACTCATGCGGATTGCTTTACCGAGGGACATATTGGGAAAGTCCATTAATAGGTAGTAAAGCGGCATGAAGGATAGCAGGAAAAGAAATCCGAGTAATTTTCCCGTCAAAACCACCAGTGCCAGCGTGATCCAGTATGTCAGCCGGTTCATTCCCGCGGGAACAATGAGGGAATACACTATGCCGGGGAGAGAGAAGATCAGTTTCACACCTTCCAAAAGGAAGCCTGCTCCGACAATTCTTCCCGGATGGGAGGTAAAGGCGCTGAATATGGTTTTAACCGCAATTTGTTTACGGTCTGCGATCCCGGCAAAATACTTGGCCCTGCCCGCCTTAAACAGTGCTATAAACACATGTATGGTAAGCGAAAACAACTCAAACAGAATGAGCATTAACGGAGTTCCTTCAAAAGACATAATCGTGGTAAACAGGCTAAGGAAGAAAGAGATCATAAAATAGATCAGGGTAATTCCGACACTCGGATTTAAGTGTTCCATCAAAGTCAGTCTTGCCTTGCCGCGGATTTCACTTACCGAGGAGTATCCTTTATTCATTGGGATTTCCTCCTGTTCCGAGATAGGTTTCCTTCATTTGTTCCATATATTCATCGAAAGACATTCCGTAGAACTGTTCATAGGTCTGGTTCATCTGTGCACGGTACTCCGGATCGTGACTTACAGTGTACACCATATATACGCTATAGACGGTGTTTGCGATCAGAAGAAACGTTGAGAAAATAATAACCAGACGGTTATACTTCTCCAGTTTCGGCTTGGTTCCCTTGGAAAGATAGCAAAAGATGATGCTGATGGCACAGAAGATGAACGGAAGAACGACCGTGCGGAACAAAAACGTGATCAAAGCCGCGAAGAAAAACATTGTGGCGATTTTGGTCGCACGAAAATACATTGCAGTCCAGGGATCATACCTGTTCTGCATATTGTCCGGATTGTTCTGCGAATAATTGTCGTTTTGATGATTGTTTTGATTATAATCCATTCTAAACCGTCCTTTGAGACAGTATACAGTATACCATAAAAACCCTTGTGTAGCAATAAAAGAGCATTGCCAAAAACAAATCGCTCTGTTATAGTTTTGTCGATGAAAAACGGTAAAGAAAAAGCAAAACTCATGTCGAATGTCGGAAGCCTCCTTCTGCTGATCACAGCGATTATCTGGGGGCTTGCTTTTGTTGCGCAGCAAAAGGGCATGGAGAGCATGGGACCGTTTACGTTTAACAGTGTGCGCTCCTTTGTTGCCATCCTTGCGCTGAGCCCGCTCCTGATCTTAAACCGCAGGAAGATTTTCGTTGTCGGGGATGGAGACGGAGGCGAAGTGTCGGATTCCGGAAAGAAACGGAAGCTGATCTTTTCGGGAATTCTTTCCATCGGATTCATTTTTACGATTGCTACCACCAGTCAGCAGATCGGTATCGGCCTGACCGATAATGTCGGCAAAGCGGGATTTATTACGGCACTTTATATTGTTCTGGTACCGGTTGCGGGTGTGTTTCTTAAGAAAAAGCCCAAATGGATCATCTGGATCTGTGTGGTGGCAGCCACGTTCGGATTGTACCTTCTTTGCATCCAAAAAGGCAGCGGATTCCGGCTTGAGAAGGGCGATCTGCTCATCATAGCCTGCGCCGTGCTTTTTACATTCCATATACTGCTTGTGGACTATTTCTCTGCCAGATTAAACGGGCTTTTGATCGCGGTCAGCCAGTTTTTCATGGTCGGAGTGCTCTGCGGAATCGGAATGATTTTAGTGGAGAAACCCACCTTGTCGCAGTTACTTGACGGCCTGTTGCCGATTTTGTATGCGGGAGTTTTATCCAGCGGAGTCGGATACACGTTGCAGATTATAGGGCAGAAGTACGTAGAGCCCACCAAAGCATCGCTTCTGATGTGCTTAGAATCCGTATTTTCGGTTTTGGGAGGATGGCTGATTTTGCATCAGAAGATGACTTTACGGGAAGGAATCGGCTGCATCATAATGTTTGCCGCAATCATCGTAAGCCAGGTTTTCGGAAGTCAATCATCGAAGAGCGTTAAGAGCACGCAGGAATGATTTGTTTTCCAGAATGGAAACGGTATAGGACGCACCGTCGCTTAATGTGACCGTGCGTTTTTTGTATTCTTTTACATGTTCCAAATTGATGAGGGTTTTATGTCCGATCAGGACAAAAGTGTCAAAGCCGGTGAAACTCTGGCAAAGATCGCGGATGTCGCCAAGCGGGTGAATGACAAGGCCGTCCGTGCAGGTCACCGTTACACCGTCCGGTGCGGAGTCGGCATGAATGATCTGTTTTGAATGCAGATAGTAGGCTTTTTTGCTGTCTCTGATTTCAATGGTCGGTTCTTTGTCCTTACATTTTGCAATCTGGCGGTCCAAAAGAGCGGAAAGTTCTGCCGTTTTGATGGGTTTATCCATGCATTCGACATTGTCCGTAAGGGGTTTGGTCCGATAGTCGATGGAGGAGCAAAGCAGTACAATAGGAGCCGTAACGCCCTCGTTTCGCAATGTTGCCGCAAGTTCGGCACCATCAAGCGTACTGTTCGTCATATCCAGGAAAAACAGATCGTATTTCATGGGCGCGGCAAGTAAGGCCGTCTCATTTCCAAACGAGTCGACATAGAGATTTCCGGATGTTTCCAGCCGTTTGGCGGATTCCCGTGAAAGAAGCCGTTCCGTCTGTTTTCTGTCCGCTACATTGTCATCACAAACCGCGATATGCATAGTCCCTCCGGGTAAGAAAAAGGGCTCAAAACGAGCCCTTAATCAAATACAACAATTTCAATCGGGGATAGAATGATCGCCACAACGATCAGTATCTGGACAATTAAAATGGCCGGCATACCGATGACAAAAGACTTGTGTTTTGTTTTGTGGCGAAACGTATACATTCCCAGAATGGAACCGATACTTCCGCCGAAGACGGCAATGAGGAACAGTGTCGCCTCCGGAATACGGAAAGAATGTCTTTTGGCTTTGGCTTTATCAATTCCCATCATAATGAAGCCCAAAAGGCTCATGACTCCGAGATAGATGAGGATGTAATGGTAAACATTCATAGTTACCGGCTCTTTCTTCTGGAATAAAATGATTACTGATTCTTTTTCTCTACTTCAAGCATCTTCATGGCACGAACCTTGGTGGAAAGGCCGAAGAGGTTGATGAAGCCGTCAGCATCATGATGATCGTATAAATCACCGGTCGTAAAGGATGCGAGGGATTCGTTATACAGAGAATAAGGGGAGGTGGTGCCTGCCTTGATGATATTTCCCTTGTATAATTTGAATTTCACTTCACCGGTTACATATTCCTGGGTGGAAGTAATGAATGCACGGATGGCTTCGCATAACGGAGTGAACCATTTTCCTTCGTAAATAACCTGTGCAAGGAGTGCACCCATTTCAGCCTTAGTACGATAGCAGTCACGGTCCAGGATGAGCTCTTCCAGCTGCTGGTGAGCTTCGTAAAGAATGGTTCCGCCCGGTGTTTCGTATACGCCACGGGACTTCATGCCGACTACACGGTTTTCCACGATATCGATGATACCGATGCCGTGCTTTCCGCCGATCTCATTTAATTTACGGATGATGTCGGCAACTTTCATGCTCTCACCGTTGATCGCGGTAGGAACACCCTTTTCAAAGGAAAGGGTAACATATTCGCCTTCATCCGGAGCTTTCTCGGGAGTTACGCCGAGTACCAGAAGGTGATCGTAGTTCGGCTCGTTGGCGGGATCTTCCAGTTCAAGACCTTCGTGGGAAATGTGCCAGATGTTTCTGTCACGGCTGTAGGAAGAGTCCTGTGCAAAAGGAAGATCGATGCCATGCTGGTGGCAGTATTCGATTTCGGACTCACGGGAGTCAAGTTTCCAAAGAGGACTTCTCCAGGGAGCGATGATCTTTAAGTCGGGAGCGAGAGCTTTGATACCGAGTTCGAAACGGATCTGGTCGTTACCCTTACCGGTTGCTCCGTGGCAGATGGCAGCAGCGCCTTCTTTTCTGGCAATCTCTACCAGTCTCTTTACGATAGCGGGTCTTGCCATGGAAGTTCCGAGCAGATACTTGTTCTCATATACAGCGTGAGCCTGTACACAGGGAACAATATAGTTTTCGCAGAAATCATCTACGATATCTTCAATATAAAGTTTGGTTGCACCGGACAGTTTGGCACGCTCGTTTAACCCGTCCAGTTCGTTTCCCTGTCCGCAGTCTACGCAGACACAGATTACTTCATAATCGAAATTCTCTTTCAACCAGGGAATAATAGCCGTGGTATCAAGTCCGCCGGAATAGGCAAGAATTACTTTTTCTTTCATTTTCTTTAATCCTCCGATTCATTGGTACATTTGCAATTTGCTTTTTTACTATACAACACTTGTTTCGCATAATCAAGCACAAATAATGCATAAAAATACAAAAATCAATGTATAATTGCATAAAACGACAGAAATAATCAAAATTTATGAATAAAATAGCAAAAAACATGTGGACATTTAAGCAGAATGTGTTATAGTAATAGGCGATATCTTCTCCTTATAAAAAGGGAAGAACGGTTACAAACAGCATGGAGACAGTATTTTGAGTAAAACGGATAATATGCCAATTGCATATACGATACGGGCAATGGAAGAGGCCGACTATCCCAAAGTAAAGGATTTATGGCTTTCCATTCAGGGATTCTGTATCAGAAGCATTGATGACTCCGAAGAAGGGGTGGCGAAGTTTCTGAAACGAAATCCGGGTTTGAGCTGCGTCTGTGTTGTGGGTGACGAGATAGTCGGTGCCATTCTTTGCGGACATGACGGCCGACGAGGATGCCTCTACCATGTTTGCGTCCGAAAGGAGTATCGCATGCACGGTATCGGGAAGGCCATGGTAGCGTTCTCGATGAGAGGATTAAAAGAAGAAGGAATCAACAAAGTCTCTTTGATCGCGTTTACGGCAAACGACATCGGAAATGCATTCTGGCATGAGATCGGATGGACGAAAAGAGAGGATTTGAATTATTACGATTTTGTATTAAATGAAGACAATATTTTTACCTTTAATCAGTTGTAAAATGATTTCGGAAAGGAAATGTGTATGAAAAGGATAGAAGGCGGCGTTACGGCAGCGCAAGGTTTTTCTGCCGCAGTATGCGAAGCAAATATTAAATATAAAGACAGAACGGATATGGCTATGGTTTACAGCAAGTCACCCTGTGTGACGGCCGGTACTTTTACCAGCAATGTAGTCAAAGCCGCATGTGTTATGTGGGATAAGAAACTGGTTGAATCCGGCAAGCCGCTCCACGGCGTTGTTGTCAATTCCGGAATCGCCAATGCCTGCACCGGCAAAGAAGGCTATGATGCCTGCGAGGATACGGCCAAAGCGGTGGAAGAGTGCTTAAATGTTCCTTATATTTCGATCGCGGTTGCATCGACCGGTGTTATCGGAATGCAGCTTCCCGTGGACAAACTTGTAAACGGTGTAAAGAAAATGTGTTCCACACTCAGTAATTCCATCGAAGCGGGAACCGAAGCCAGCAAAGCTATTATGACGACCGATACCGTAAATAAGGAAATTGCGGTACAGTTTGAAGTCGGCGGCAAAACGGTTACACTGGGCGGAATGAGCAAGGGCTCCGGAATGATCCATCCCAATATGTGTACGATGCTCGGATTCTTAACAACCGATCTGGATATCAAGAAACCGCTTTTACAGGAAGCACTTTCCGAGGTTGTGGAAGATACGTTCAATATGATTTCGGTTGACGGAGATACCTCCACAAACGACACATTGCTGATCATGGCAAACGGTCTTGCCAATAATGAAACGATCGACGAAAAGAACGAAGATTACGAAACCTTCAAGGCCGCTTTATATGAAGTATGCACGTATCTGGCAAGAAGAATGGCAGCGGACGGAGAAGGTGCGACCAAGCTTTTTACCGCACATGTGATCAATGCAGAGAATAAAAAGAAAGCCAAAACGCTTGCCAGAAGCATTATCAGCTCCAGTCTTTCCAAGGCAGCCATTTACGGATGCGACGCGAACTTCGGAAGATTTTTATGTGCGATGGGGTATTCCGGAGAAACATTCGACCAGAATACCGTGGAACTGTTCTTTGAAAGCAAGGGCGGAGAATTACAGGTATTTAAGATGGGTGTTCCGCTCGAATTTGACGAGGATCTCGCAACGCAGATCATGTCCGAGGAAGAGGTTATCGTTCGCGTGGACATGCATGAAGGTGATGCAGAGGCTACCGCATGGGGCTGCGACTTAACATACGATTATGTGAAAATCAATGCGGATTACCGCTCATAGTAAACCATAGATATCGGAGGAATCAGAATGGAAAAGGATATGGAGAAAGTATTGGAGAAAGCTTCGGTCTTAGTCGAAGCCCTTCCTTATATTCAGAAATTCAATCGTAAGATCATCGTGATCAAGTACGGCGGAAGTGCCATGAGCGATGAAGCCATGCAGAAAAAAGTCATTGAAGACTGCGTGCTTTTGAAACTCGTTGGATTCAAGCCCATTGTGGTTCATGGTGGCGGAAAGGCCATCAGCAAATGGGTGGAGAAGACCGGCAAAGAAGCCGAATTTTATAAGGGCCTTCGAATTACCGATGCGGAGACCATGGAAATTGCGGAAATGGTTTTAAACCGAATCAATAAAAATCTGGTAGCCATGGCGGAACAGCTCGGTGTCAGAGCAATCGGTATTTCCGGTAAGGACGGTAAACTGTTGAATGTAAACCGCCGTTATGTGGACGGAAAAGACATCGGATTCGTCGGTGATATCAAGAACGTGGATGCGAAGATCCTCTTTGATCTGCTGGATGCCGATTTCCTTCCGATCGTTGCACCCATCGGACTCGATGATGATTTCAATACCTATAATATCAATGCGGACGATGCCGCTTGTGAGATTGCCAAAGCGGTAGGCGCGGACAAACTGGCATTCCTTACGGATATCGACGGACTCTTCCGTGATTTAAACGACCCGACATCTTTAATTTCCCGTATCACGACTTCTGAAGCAAGAGGACTGATCAACGGCGGATTTATCGGCGGCGGAATGCTTCCGAAGCTCGGAAACTGCATTCAGGCTGTGGAAGACGGTGTACGAAGCGTGCATATTCTCGACGGACGTATTCCGCACTGCCTGTTACTTGAAATCTTCACCAAGAAAGGTATCGGAACCATGATCATTTCCGATAATGATCCGATCAAAGGCGAAGAATAGACTACAAACGTAGGATAAAGCGAGGAAAAAACAATGATGAAAGAATGGATTGACGAAGCGGAAGAAGTCCTGCTTCATACCTATAACCGGTATCCTGTGGTTTTTGACCATGGAGACGGAGTACATCTTTATGATATCGAAGGCAAGGAATATTTGGATTTTGTTTCCGGTATCGGCGTATTTGCCCTGGGATATAACAACAAAGAATATAATGATGCATTGAAGGGTCAGATTGACAAGATCCTTCATACTTCCAATTACTATTACAATGTGCCGGCCATCAACGCAGCCAAGGCACTGACCAAAGCATCCGGATTGGATCGTGTGTTTTTTACAAACTCCGGTGCGGAAGCAGTGGAAGGTGCGATCAAAACCGCAAGAAAATATGCATATTTAAAGGATGGAAGCACCGATCATGAAATCATTGCCATGGAACATTCGTTCCACGGAAGAACTTACGGAGCCCTTTCCGTTACCGGAACTCCGAAGTATCGTGAAGCATTTCAGCCGATGATCGGGAATATTAAATTCGCCACCTTCAATGATCTTGAGAGCGTTCGCGCACAGATTACGGATAAGACCTGCGCCGTTATCATGGAGACCATCCAGGGTGAAGGCGGAATTTATCCTGCGACCAAAGAATTTCTGGAGGGTGTTCGTGCACTCTGCGATGAGCATGACATACTTTTGATCTTGGATGAGATCCAGTGCGGAATGGGACGTAGCGGATATCTGTTTGCGTGGCAGGAATACGGTGTAAAACCGGACATCATGACAACAGCCAAGGCAATCGGATGCGGTGTTCCCGTCGGCGCTTTTCTGATGACGGAGAAAGTAGGCAAAGCATCATTGACAGCCGGCGACCACGGAACCACATACGGCGGAAACCCGCTCGGGGGAACAGCCATTGCGGAGGTTCTGCGCCAGTTCGAAGTAAGAGATATTCCGGGTCATGCCAAAGAAGTCGGTGCTTATTTGTATGAGAAACTTGAAGAAATCAAAAATGAGTACGATGTAGTAACGGATCACAGGGGAAAAGGCCTGATGCAGGGACTTGAACTGAATACGGAAGTTGCTCCCGTGATCAATGCGGCGTTGGATGCAGGACTTGTTTTGATCAATGCCGGAACCAAGATCATCCGTTTCCTTCCTCCTTTGGTTATCGAGAAAGAGGATGTGGATACGATGATAACAGTTTTGAAAGAAGCAATGAAATCCTTATGAAAGGGTATGAAATAACCGAATGATAAAGAAGATTATTTCCATTTTCGTTCTGCTTGTGTGTACCGGCGTGATGCTGTTCGGCGATTCGCTCGGAGCACTCAGACGAAGGGGAGTCCAGACCGATGAAATGGATGAGGATGCGCTGATCCTTTGGTATACCGATTCCGATTATGCGGAATACTTAAGAGATGCGGCGGTTTCCTACGAAAAGAAAAACGGCGTCAAAGTCATTCCCATGGAAGTTTCCGATGTGGAATATTTAGAGCAGATTCAAAAAGTGTCCGCGGACGGATTGCGTTCCCCGGATTTATTCATGCTGACCTCGGACCAGCTTGAGAAAGCGGTTCTTTCCGGACTTGCCGCACAGGTCAGAGATCCCGATAAAGTTCTGAATTCCGCTTTTTACACGGATGCATCCATGCGTGCGGTAAGCTACAGAGACCAGATGTACGGTTATCCTTTAAGCTATGAAACGGCATTTGTGATCTACAATGAAACCATTATGGAAGAGATCGCAAAGAATGTCATTCTGCAGGGAGATCCGGAGAATACGGAGGGCATCACCCTGGTGGATTCGGATGAAGAGGACGGAGAAACCGTTGAAGAGAGGGAACTGACAGAGGAAGAAGAGTTACAGGTAGATACGCTTGCCAAGAATATTCTTCCTACGTCTGTAGTTGGGATTATGGATTTTGCCAATTCCTATTCCCTGCCTTCCGGAGTGGAACAGTATTTCCTTTGGGATACGGAAGATGTCCTTTATAATTACTGGTTTGCCGGTGCCTACCTGAATGTGGGCGGTGAGAATTCGGACCGCACCGAAGAAATCAATATTTACAATGATCAGGCACTGTATTCGCTTAAGGTGTATCAGGATTTTAAAAGCTTCTTCTCCATCGGCGACGAAGAACAAAGCTATGACGAGACCATTGACGGATTTTTGAATCGAAAATATGTCTTTACCGTAGCGGGAACCGATATTATTTCCAAAATGGAAAAAGCAAAAGAAGAAGAAAAGTTTACGGACGAATACGATGTCCTTCCCATCAGTATGCTGAATTCCACGATGAATTCAAAGGGACTCAGCGTTACGACCATGGTCTGCATCAACGGACTCGGAGAGGACAGAATCGAAGCGGAGAAGTTTGCGGACTTTATGACCAACGAATATGCACCGAACCTCTATGCCCGCTGTGAGAAACTGACGGCGGCAAGACTGAGTGAATATCCGTATCCGCAGATGAAATCCATCGAAGATTATTATGAGCATACCGTTTCCCTGCCGAAGATGGTGGAAACCACCAATTATTATATTCTGGCGGAAATGTGCTTTTCCAATATTTGGGACGGCGAGGATGTCAATAAGGAATTAAAAGCGCTTGCAGAGTCGGTCATGCGTTCCGTTTACGGAAACGAGTTTGCACTCGAAAGCATTGATACGCCTGAAGTTTCCGAGAATTACAACGCACAGAGCGAAAACTAAAATTGCGGGATTTTGCTCTTGCGAAAAATATCTAATTTGATTACACTAATTTTAGGGTTGGTTCAAGGGACTTTCGTCATGTTTTCATGTACGAAAGGAGCAACCCATGAATTTGGAATACAATAAAATAAGACGTGTCATTGAAATCGTAACCGTTATCCTGATTTCCTGCATTTTCTTCTTTGCATGCAGCGGCGGAAAAGCAAAGGATCGGGAGATTCTTTCATTTTCCGAAGAGGAATCGTCTGCGGAAGCTGAATCCGAAATCTTTTCACCTGCGCCTGCAGATGAAATCAAAGAGCAGACCGTTTGGGTCTATGTCTGCGGAGCAGTGAATCATCCGGGTGTATATGAACTTCCCGTCGATGCCAGAAAGGCGGATGCGCTGAATGCGGCCGGCGGTTTTACCGAAGATGCGGCCACGGATGCAGTGAATTTGGCGGCACATATCGAAGATGCGGACATGCTTCGGATCCCACATGTGGGGGAAGTCTGTGAGCCGGAAGAAAACGGTTTCGAACAAACGGAAATGATGCGTAAAGTCAATATCAATACGGCTTCGGTAAGCGAACTGATGACTCTTCCGGGAATCGGGAAGAGCAAAGCCGAAGCGATTACGGAATACAGAAAGAAAGCAGGAGGCTTTTCCTGCACAGAGGATCTGATGAAGGTTCCCGGAATTAAGGAAGGTACCTTTGAAGGAATCAAAGAACAGATCAGAACAGAGTAGGGGATTAACATGGAAAATCGTGTTTTGGTTGTAGATGATGAAAAGATCATTGTAAAAGGATTAAAATTCTCTCTTGAGCAGGAAGGCTGGAGAGTGGATTGCGCATATGACGGCGAGGAAGCGCTGGAACTGGCCGGAAAGAATAATTACAGCATCATTCTTCTGGATTTAATGCTTCCGAAGTTAAGCGGAACCGAGGTTTGTCAGCAGATCCGCGAAACCTCCAATGTGCCGATCATCATGCTGACGGCAAAGAGTGACGATATGGATAAGATCATGGGTCTGGAGTACGGTGCCGATGACTATATCACCAAACCTTTCAATATTCTGGAAGTGAAAGCCAGAATGAAGGCCATTATGAGACGTACCACTTCCACGAAGAAGACGGAAAGAAGAGAGATCGTTTCCGGAGATCTTCGTCTTCTGCAGGACGGCAAGAGAGTTTTTGTTAAGGACAATGAAATCAAAGTCACCGGTAAGGAGTACGATCTTCTGAAACTCCTTGTGGAAAACGTAAACCGCGTTTACTCCAGAGAGGAACTGCTTCGTACGGTTTGGGGTGCGGACTATCCCGGTGATGTCAGAACCGTGGATGTGCATGTAAGACGCCTCCGCGAGAAGATTGAGAGTAACCCCGGAGAGCCTTTGTATGTTCAGACCAAATGGGGATCCGGATACTATTATAAAGAGAGATAAATGAAAAAATTCTTTGAGAGGCTGTCGGAGGGACTTCGCAAGGTCAAGCTTTTCCGAAGCCTCAGATTTCGTATTACAATTCTTATTTTGCTGGTTGGTATCGTATGCTGCGTTGTCATGCGTTTTGGTATCTTAAGCAATTACTTTCTTCGTGCGGTTGAGGTAAGAACTTCCGACGTACAGAGCCAGATGCAGATCCTGGCCGATCATCTGATTTCCTACAATTACTTGCTCGATGCATCCAATGATGTCGTCAATGCGGAAATTGAACAGGTTGCCAATCTCTACGATGGCCGTATTATGGTTATCGGACAGAATTTCGGCGTGGTTAAGGATACCTACGGCGTTGCCTCCGGTAAGATCATCATCTCCGAGGAAGTGATCAAAACTTTCCGCGGAGAGTTTATTTCTCATTTCGACGAAGCAAACCATTATATTGAACTGACCGTTCCGATCAGGAGAACCATTGATGAGAAAACGGAGACGATCGGAGTTATTCTGGCCAGTGTTTCCACTACACCGATCGACCAGAACGTGGATATTCTTTCGAGAAACTCCTATCTGTTTATGTTTTCCCTTCTGGTGTTGGTTTTACTGGTAGCTTTTTTCTTCCCTCGTATCGTGTTAAAGCCGTTCAACCGCTTATCCGATGCAATTTCCGAGGTGAAGAGCGGTTTTACCGACGAAAAGATTGAGGTGAACGATTACTACGAGACCGAACATATTGCGGATTCCTTTAACCAGGTTATGGACAGGATGCGTGTCATCGAAGAGTCCCGGCAGGAATTTGTATCCAATGTCTCCCACGAGTTGAAAACGCCTCTGACTTCGGTAAAACTTCTGGCGGATTCCCTGATCAGCCAGAACAATGCGCCTGTTGAGATCTACAAGGATTTCATGAATGATATCGTTGAAGAGATCGACCGGGAGAATAAGATCATCAATGATCTTTTATCGCTGGTTAAAATGGATAAAAAGTCCATGGACTTAAACATCGAGCAGGTTGACGTTAATGCACTGATCGAGTCGGTGTTTAAGCGTCTCTTACCGATCGCACAGAAGTCGAAAGTGGATCTGATCTTCGAAACCGTGCGACAGGTTACGGCAGAACTCGATGAGGTTAAGTTCACACTTGCCATCACCAATCTGATAGAAAACGGTATCAAATACAATCATGAGGAAGGCTATGTTAAGGTTAACCTCGATGCGGATTATCAGAATTTTACCGTTACGGTAAGCGATTCCGGAATCGGCATTCCGGAAGAGGACCAGAAGAATATCTTCGAGCGTTTCTACCGTGTGGATAAATCCCATTCCCGCGAGATCGGCGGAACGGGACTCGGTCTTTCCATTACGAAAAGCGCCATTTTGATGCACCGCGGATCCATTAAAGTGGAATCCGAGGAAGATATCGGAACAACCTTTACGATCAAGGTTCCCCTGATCTATTCCTCCGGCACCAAGAAAGCTGTGGAAGTGCTTCACGAGGAGCCGGTTGAAGAACTGACCGAAGAAGAAATCGAGAAGGTACTTGAAGGCGAATTTCCGATGGATGTGACAGAAGAAGATCCGGAAGGTGAAGATGCCGCAGAAACTGCGGAACCGGAAATGTCAGAGGAAGAAATCAAAGCAGACGAAACTGAGAACGATATGCAGGCTGAAGCAGCGGAAGAACAGACAGAGGCAGATAAAGAAAGTGAAAAATTTGAAGAATAACAGAAAATTAAACAGATGTCTCACCGTCCTTTTGCTGGCCGTATTATGCACTGTTTTCGCTTACGGATGTAGGACAAACAACCAGCCCGGTTCGGAGGAAGCATCGGAGAAGACCGTTAATTACGTCTATTATTTAAACCGTGACAAGACGCATGTTGTCGGTGAGGAATTTGTTTTTACCACCGATACGGCCAAAGAGCAGGTGCAGGAGATCGCAAAGGCACTTTCATCCACACCGAAACACAATGAGTGTAAAACATCTCTCGGAAAAGATTTCCAGATCCTTGCATATGATATGAAAGACGGAAATCTGACGCTAAATATGGATGCGGCATATAAGAAGCTTTCTCCTACGGAGGAAATACTGGTTCGTGCCGCATTGGTTCGTTCCTTTGTCCAGGTCATGGATATAAACTACGTACAGTTTATGGTGGAAGGAGAAAGCCTTCTGGATGCCGGAGGAATGGCGGTCGGTTATCTGAACGCGGATTCCTTCATTGAAAACGACGGTAAGGAAATCAATGTATATGAGCGTGCAAACGTGACGCTGTATTTCGCGACCGAAGACGGGGAGCATTTAGTGGCCGGACAGCGCCAGGTTGTTTACAATACCAATGTTTCGATGGAAAAGATGGTTATGGAGCAGTTGATCAAGGGACCTTCCCTGGCAGGATATTATCCGACCATCAACCCCGAAACGAAGATTCTTTCCGTTACCAATAAGGACGGCACATGCTATGTAAATTTGAGCGAGGAATTTCTGAAACAACCGTATGATGTTTCGACGGATGTTGTCATTTATTCGATCGCGAACTCGTTAATCGATCTGCCCAGTGTAAGCCGAGTGCAGATACAGGTCGGCGGAAGCTCAAAGATTCTTTATCGTGAGACGAAGAGTCTGGAAGATCCGATTGAACGAAATCTGGATATCATGGTCAAGGAGGAATAATATTTGAAACGTCCCCTGATGTGGCTCTGCCTTCTGGGGATGATTGCAGGTTTTCTGATTCATGTAATCCATGCCCGTATACATCCTGTGCCGGAACTTAACGGTGAAGTCATTGTACGGGGAAGGATAAAACGTAAGGACGTACGAAACGGGAAAACGGTTCTGTACTTAAAAAATACCGAAATATCTTTTGATTCTGCGGGCGATTCTGCTCGGAATAATTCAACCATTCAACCGAAATACGGAACAATCTGCACTCTGAATGAACCGGAGGGCGTATTTTTATCATCTTCATATCCGATGAATGCAAAAGTGTGCGTAAGAGGCAGACTTTCCACTTTTGCGCCCGCCACCAACCCGGGTGAGTTTGATACGGCTGCATACTACCGGGCCAGAGGGTATGCATATCAGATATGGGAAGGTGATGTTACGTATTCCGAAGGAGGGAATACTCTTACGGAGTTTCTCTACCGTGTGCGCAGAAAGGCCGGCGAAGAACTTGTGGGAACCTTCGGCGAAAAGAACGGAGGAATCCTTTCCGCCATGCTTTTCGGAGACAAGGAATATCTGGATAAGGAAATGAAGACTTTGTATCGTGAAGGAGGAATATCTCATATTCTTGCCATCAGCGGACTGCATATTTCCCTAATCGGCGCCTTTTGTTATGCACTTCTTAGTCTTGTTCCGATGAAGGATAAATATTCCGTTATGCTGACAATCATTATCCTAGTGCTGTACGGATTTATGGTTGACTTTGCGGCGTCCGTATTTCGTGCGGTCTTTATGTTTGGCTACCGATTGATTGCCAAGCTTTGCAAACGTTCCTACGATGCGCCGACGGCCCTGATGGCATCGGCATTTCTGATCTCTTTGTTTTATCCCGGAATGATTACGGATTCTTCGTTTTTGTTATCGCATATTGCAGTCGGTGGAATATTGCTTATTGCACCGGTATTTGCTCCTCTGGTGAGCAGAAGAAAGAGGTATATCGATGCGCTTGGGGGTGGCATATCGGTCTTTCTGTCCACCCTTCCCGTCATGCTTCGGACAAGCGGAAGACTCTCGTTTGCGGGACTGATTTTAAACCTTATGGTGATCCCTGCCATGCCGGTTTTGTTTGTCTGTGTGTTCTTATATCTGTTGACGGAAGCGTGGATTCCGAGGCTTGCAAGCCTCTTTGTTTATGTGGCAAACAGCATCCTGTATCTGATGGAGGAACTCTGCGTGTATGCGAACAAAGCGAAAATCTTCATGCTTCACGTCAAGGCTCCGGGAATAGGGAGAATTGTTATTTATACTATACTTGTAGTCGGATTGACTCTTCTGGCAAGAAAAATTAAACGACGGATGAAGCTGAAACATTATCTTCTGATGAATGAAGCCGTTCTCGGGGAAGAGAGTACGGAGACGAAGGAGAAACTGAAACTGCTGAAACGGATGGATGTGGTTTTTCGGGGGATGGTTCTTATGATGTTCTTCGTTTTGTTTCTTTTCCTGATCGGGACACCGAAAAGAAGCATAATCACCTTTCTGGATGTGGGGCAGGGGGACGGCATTTTTATCCGCACACCGTCGAAGACGGTTTGTATGATTGACGGGGGCAGCACATCCAAAAACAGATTGGGAGAGAATATCCTTATTCCGTATCTTAGTTACGAAGGGGAGGTAAAAGTGGACTACTGGTTTCTGACGCATGCGGATAAGGATCATATCAGCGGCTTTGAGGAAGTCCTTGAGGGGGATGAGATTGCGATTGGCACGATTGTTCTTCCCTACTGTCAAAGGGAGGATTTTGTCGAAATCGAAGGAAAGGCGAAAGAGGAAGGGACGAAGGTTTTATATGCCCGAAGCGGTGACCGGATTTATGAAAGAAACGGGACATATTCTTTCACGGTTCTCTCGCCCGAACCCGGGGAAACATATGAAGACAGGAACGATTCTTCACTGGTCATTCTTTATGAGACCAAGCGCATGAAAGCGGCTTTTATGGGTGACGCGGGTTTGCGGGCGGAAGAGGCCGTTACGGACTTTTTGAACGGAGATAATCTGACTGTCCTTAAATCGGCACATCACGGGTCTGCCAATCATACGAATTCGGAGGATTTCTATCGAATGACCCGACCGGAATGTGTCGTAATCTCCTGCGGCCGGAATAACCCTTACGGGCATCCGCACCGCGAAACACTGGAGCATATAGACTCCGTTGATGCCATTTTACGAAGGACCGATGAAGAAGGCGCTATTTCCTATTGAGGAATGGTTTTATTTCAGTTATAATCATATATGTATGGGTATTATGACGAACGAATCACCAGATATAGCGGTACAAGTGATACGAAGCAGGGGAAGAACGCTCTCCGTAGAGATCGGAAAAGAGGGTGAAATCCTGGTTCGTGCGCCGAAGTGGGCAACGAAGAGGGAAATCAGTCTGTTCCTTCAGAAGAATTCCGCGTGGATAGCCAATCATAGGGAAAAGGCATTAAAGCGCCTGGAGCGGTCTAAAGACCTTCCCAAGCTTTCCGAGACCGAATTAAACCATCTGGTGAAAATCGCACACAAAAAGATCCCCGAGAGAGTTGCTTACTATGCACCCATCGTCGGCGTAACCTACGGACGGATCAGCATCCGAAAGCAGCATACGCGCTGGGGAAGCTGTTCGAAGGACGGCAATTTAAACTTTAATGTTTTATTGCTGCTTGCGCCGCCCGAAGTACTGGACAGTGTTGTTGTGCATGAACTCTGTCACAGAGTGCATATGAATCACTCGAAGGAATTTTACGATTTACTGTACCGGGTTTATCCCGGATACGATCAGCAAAACAAATGGCTTAAGTTAAACGGTGACCTTCTGATGTCCCGTTTACCCGAGAGGAAATAGAATGTATTCCATCATTGAGGATATTAAATCCGGTTCCCTCAAAAAAGTATATCTTCTCTACGGTACGGAGCAGTATCTGGTTCATATTTACCGGGATAAGCTTGTGAAAGCCTGTACCGGAAAAGACATTTCCGAGCTGGACGGGGACATGAATTTTATCCGCTTCTTAGGTGTAAACACCGAACTTAAGGAAGTGTCCGAAAGTGCACTCACCATGCCTTTTTTTGCCGACAAGAGAGTGATCCTTCTGGACGGAACGGAGTGGTTTAAAAGGTCCAATGACGAAGTTGCAAAGTTCTTTGCCGAAATTCCGGAAACGAGCCTTGTGATTTTCACGGAAGTCTCCGTGGATAAGCGTACCAATACCTATAAGGCACTGGACAAAGCCGGTCACGCCGCGGATTTTGAAGAACTCAAAGAAGCGGACGTGCAGAAATGGATCTGCCGTGAAGTGGACAGAAACCATTTAAAAATCACGGTCGGAGCCGTGAATGCCCTGATGGAAGCAACAGGACCTGATTTATCCGCGTTGCATAATGAACTGGAGAAACTCTATGCTTACTGTATGGAGAAGGATGCCATTGAGCGCGCCGACGTGGAAGAACTTACGCATATGCGTGCGACGGACCGCATTTTTGACATGATCGAGTTCATGGCGACCAAGCGCAAAGACGATGCGTTGAAATTATACTACGATCTTTTGGAACTCAAGGAGCAGCCGCTCCGGATCCTGAACATGCTTGAGAGGCAGTTCCGCCTTCTGATCGCCGTTAAGGATTTAAGGGGCAGAGGGCTTAACAAAAACCAAATTGCGGACAAACTGCAGATCAAACCGTTCGTTGCGGATAAATGTATCGGTCAGGCTGGCCATTTTGAAATGCGCGAACTGAAGAAGGCGCTGCGCGATGCGGCGCAATTCGAAAAGGAAGCCAAAAGCGGCGGAATACAGGACCGAATGGCGGTCGAGATGCTTTTGATCACAAATTCGCTGGAACGATAAATAGTACGATTTATGGTACACTTCATGATTTATCCTACCCTCAGATACGAAACAAACCGGTGTTTGATGGGGAGGAATCATCATGAAAAATACAATCAGTCTTGTCAGAGTCATTCGCATAAAAAGAGCCGAGAAGGCAGTAAAGAGAATTCTGCTCGCGGCATTTGCACTTCTTAGTGTTTTGTTTTTGTTCACCATGATCTCGAAGGGCGCCAAAAACAGAAGGAATGCGCTGGAGATCGAGGAGAGGGAAAATTGCGAAAGTGAGTTTATCGCAAGAAGCCGTGAATACTTAAACAGCAAAGGATACGGATTTGCGGGCGTGAATCTGACGAAGAGCACCAACGACGAAGGCGAGTACGAATACAGCCTCCTTCTTTGCCATGAACGTTTCGGCACAATGAATGACGATGCCGAGTTTATATTAAAAAGAGATTTGGAAGGAATCAAAAAAGAATGTTCCCTGGGAAGGATGGAAATTGATTTCCGTTAACCGGGGAGATTGGAGAAGGTATGGGAATCGAAGTAAAAGTAGGAGAAATCTACAAGCACTTTAAAGGCAATCGCTATGAGGTGATCGCGCTTGCGGAAGATTGCGAGGACGGCAGCATCCAGGTTGTGTACAAGGCACTTTACGCGCCGTACAAGACTTACGTAAGACCGTATTTCCAGTTTGTGGAAGAACTGGATGAGAGAAAGTATCCGAACGCGAAACAAAGATGCCGCTTTGAGAAAGAGCAAAGTACGGCAAGTTCCGGTGTCGGAAGCAAACAGTTCTATGCAAGCTCGGCTGCCACGGCACAGAGTACACCCGTTGTCGGTGGGAGAGTGATTCAGCCGGAAACGGTCGAAGAGCCGGTTTATAACGTATCACAGGATACGCTCGGAGAGCCGATCGGACTGGAAGGCAAAATCGATCCGAACCTTCTTCGGTTTTTAAACGGACGTACTTATGAAGATCAGATCCGTCTTTTGAAGGAAATGAAGGGGCATATTACCGAGGAAATGTTCCGCGTTATGTTTGTATCCCTTGATTTTCCGATGCCCGAAGGAACTCCCGATGAACACTACAATACATTGATGAAACGCCTCGAAACCATGCATGAATTTGACGGAAAGCGTTTCAGGGAATAGAAAGATGTTAAAGACGAAGGACATAAAGGTTCTGATATCGTGGTATGAAACAGCCCAAAGAGACCTCCCCTGGCGGAAAACAGGGGAGGCTTATTCAATTTGGGTTTCCGAAATCATGCTGCAGCAGACCCGCGTGGAAGCGGTAAAATCGTATTACCGGGCGTTTATGACGAAGTATCCGACCGTATCGAAACTCGCAGCCGCCAAAGAAGAGGATTTAAACCGAATCTGGGAAGGGCTTGGCTATTATTCGCGTGTCAGGAACATGCATAAAGCTGCCATAGAAGTGGAAGAATCCTTTGGCGGCCGTTTTCCGGTTTCCTATGATGCTCTGATCACACTGCCCGGAATCGGAGAGTATACGGCCGGCGCCGTTGCATCGATCGCGGGCGGAGAGAATGTTCCCGCCGTGGACGGAAATGTCCTTCGGGTATATGCCAGGGTAAATGCATTGAAAGAGAATATATCCGATGCCAAAGTAAGAGCGGGAGTGCGAAGCGCACTTTTGCAACTGATGGAAAAAGCAAAGGCGGCGGATGATACTTTTTCGCCGGGTGCCTTTAACTCGGCCATGATGGAGCTTGGGGCCACGGTCTGCCTTCCGAACGGTGCGCCGAAGTGTGAGGAGTGTCCGTTTTATTCCTCCTGTCTTGCCGGAAAGTCAGGAAATCCCAAGGAATACCCGGTAAAGGCTGCAAAGAACAAACGAAGGATCGAACAAAAGACGATATTTATCCTGCATTCCCTGGAAGGTATCGGACTGCATAAAAGAGAAAACAAGGGGCTTTTGGCCGGATTGTATGAATTCCCGTCCGTTCCCGGGCATTTAAGCCGCAAAGAGGCTATAGAAACCATTAAATCTTACGGGTATCATCCGCTTACCGTTAAGCGGATCGAAGATGCTGTGCATATTTTTTCCCATGTGGAATGGCATATGAGAGGGTATTTTGCCGAACTGGATGCCATTACCGATCCCGCAAAACGCGATCCCGAAAATGAGATCGTTTTTGTCACTGCGGATGAGCGTAAAAGCGCTTACGCTCTGCCTTCCGCGTTCTCAGCCTACAAAAAATACATATTATAGTAGGAAAAACGTGGATTTTCCGTTGGATTTGTGTTAAAATAAATCGGTATGTGTGTAAAACGCAATACCGTTTGTTACGTTTACGGACAAAAATACAAATAAAGCAGAAAGATAAAGCAAAATCAAGGAGGTTTGGAATGTATTCATTCGACGAAATCAAAAAAGTGGATCCCGAAGTGGCACAGGCCATTTTGGACGAGCAGGCAAGACAGAATTCCCATATCGAGCTGATCGCTTCCGAAAACTGGGTAAGCAAGGCTGTTATGGCAGCCATGGGCACGGTTCTTACCAACAAATATGCGGAAGGTTATCCCGGAAAGAGATACTACGGCGGATGCCAGTGTGTTGACGTTGTGGAAGATCTTGCCAGAGAAAGAGCAAAGAAGCTTTTCGGCTGTGATTACGTCAATGTACAGCCTCATTCCGGTGCACAGGCAAACATGGCAGTGCAGTTTGCCGTTTTAAATCCCGGAGACACCATCATGGGTATGAACTTAGACCACGGCGGACATTTAACTCACGGTTCACCCGCAAATATGTCCGGTAAGTATTTTAAGGTGGTTCCTTACGGTGTAAACGATGACGGCTTCCTTGATTACGATAAAATGGAAGAGCTTGCTTTGGAGTGCAAGCCCAAAATGATCATTGCAGGTGCATCCGCATATGCAAGAACCATCGATTTCAAGCGTATCCGTGAAATCTGCGACAAAGTCGGCGCAGTCATGATGGTGGATATCGCTCACATCGCAGGTTTGGTGGCAGCAGGTCTTCATCCCTCACCCTTCCCTTATGCCGATGTGGTAACCACCACCACCCATAAGACATTAAGAGGACCCAGAGGTGGTATGATCATGGCCAACAAGGAAGCAGCAGAGAAGTATAACTTCAACAAAGCCGTTTTCCCGGGCATCCAGGGCGGACCTCTGATGCATGTCATTGCAGCAAAGGCAGTTTGCTTCAAGGAAGCACTGAGCGATGATTTCAAGGTATATCAGCAGAATATCGTAAAGAACGCACAGGCACTTTGCAAAGGACTTCTTTCCAGAGACATCGACATTGTTTCCGGCGGAACCGATAACCACTTAATGCTTGTGGATTTAAAGAAATACAACCTGACCGGAAAGCAGGTAGAGAAGTGGCTTGACGAAGCACATATCACAGCCAACAAGAATACCATTCCGAACGATCCTCAGTCTCCGTTCGTAACGAGCGGTATCCGTCTCGGTACTCCCGCAGTTACTTCCCGTGGCATGAACGAGGAAGACATGGATCAGATTGCCGAAGCAATCGCATCGGTTATCAAGGGCGGCGAGGAAAAGATTCCTTACGCAAGAGAAATCGTTCAGAAGCTTACCGACAAGTATCCTTTGAACTAATACGAAACCGGGATGTCTTTCCCAAGGAGTGCAGATGAGAAACGCATGTGTGAAAAAAGCAATATGTTTGCTTATTCTGGCTGTTTGTTTTCTGTCCATGGCTTCCTGCAAGAAAAAAATCGTCCTGACCACGGGATTTGAAGAGGGAGAACTGTTTCGGATCGACAAATCTTCCTGCAGTACTTCCGAATACCTGGTCTATCTGATCAACATGCAGAATATGTATGAAAATGCATACGGAGAGCAGATCTGGCAGATGACCACGGCGGACGGAGAACCTTTGGAAGACGGATTAAAAGAAACGGTGCTCGCAAGAATCTCCCGTGTGAAGGTTATGAATCTGTTAGCCGCAAAGAAGAAAGTTTCCCTCTCAAGAGAGGACGAGAAACTGGCGAAGGCGGCAGCCAAGCAGTATTATTCAGGTCTCGGCGAAGAAGAGAGAAAACTCTTCGGACTTACCGAAAAGGACTTTGAAAACATGTACCGCGAATATGCACTGGCCAACCGTGTATACGGTTTTCTGGTAAAAGACATTAACCCGGAGATCAGCGATGATGAGGCCAGAACCATTACGGTTTCGCATATCCATGTCAAAACATATTCCGTGGACTCTTCCGGAAACCGTGTCGAATTCGATGACGCGCAGAGGAAAGAAGCAAGGGAGAAGATTGACGAAGCGGCGGCGAGACTCGAAGACGGTGAGAAATTTGATGTGATCAGCGTTGAGTATAACGAAGATGACAAGCAGATGTTCTTATTCCGCAGGGGAGAAACCGATCCGGCTTATGAGGAAGCCGCATTTAACTTAGCTTCCGAGCAGATCAGTGAAGTCGTTGAAACACCGGACGGATTCTATATTATCCGTTGTGATAACATGTTTGACAGGGACGAGACGGATCAGAATAAGCTGACGATTTTAAACCAGAAAAGAAACGAAGCGTTCGAGAAAGAGTATAATGCCTTTCTCGGAGAGCGAACCGGAAACCTAAATGAAAGCGCATGGAACGAGATCCATGTAACAAGAAGCGACACGGTGCGCACGGCTGAGTTTTTTACCATTTATGGTACGTTGTTCCAATAAAGGAGAGAGAAAATGGAAAGTAAGATTACTTTTTTCGGGGCTCTCGGAAGGATGTGGGGAAGGATCTTTAATTACAAAGATACCGCATCCAGAAAAGAATACTGGTTTCCGTTTATTTTCCACTTCATCATTGCCTGTCTGGCAGCGGGATTGTTGTATTTATCCTTTGAGATGGAGTCCGGAAATCTGTACTACTGCCTCGGAGCTTTTGCACTTTTGGGTTACCTTTGTTTCTCGGTAATCCCTTGGATTTCCTTAACGGTCAGACGTTTAAGGGATGCGGGAAAGAGCGGATGGTGGACACTGCTGGTTTTGGTAGTCGGTATCGGTGCCCTGATCCTGATGCTGCTTTGTACCGCGGCTTCAGCCGCATACAATACCGGAAATTCATCGTTCAATCCGGTCTACAACGAAGTGGAAGCCGTTTACGGGCCGCCCGAAATGTTTGATCCTTCGTTAAATGAACCGGAAGAGGTTTACGGACCTCCCGAAATGCTGGATCCGGCGTACAATCCGGATGATGAGTTAAACGATGAACCTATCGTCGATCCCGCCGATGTAAAAGAAGATATCAAAGAAGATGTCGAAGAAGAGAGTACGGAAGAGTTCGACGAAAAACGCAATATGGAAGTGACCGTTTACGGACCTCCCGAAATGATGAACGGTTCCAACGAAAGCGAAAGTAAGACCGAAGAAAAATCCGAGACCAAGTCAGGTAAAGAGGTCGAGGGACAGATGACGTTAGATGACCTGGATAATCAGGAAGAAAAATAAAGAGAGCAATATTGAAAGGAGTTTTATAGCATGAGTTTACAGGTTGAGAAGTTAGAAAAAGGTATGGCGAAGTTAACCATCGAGGTACCTGCCGAGGAGTTTACCAAGGCAATCGAGGTTGCTTACAACAAAAATAAAAAGAAAATCTCCGTACCCGGTTTCCGCGCAGGCAAGGTGCCCCGCGCCATGATCGAGAAGATGTACGGCAAAGGAATTTTTGTTGAAGATGCAGCAAACGAGATCATTCCCGATGCTTATGAGAAAGCATTCAAGGAATGCGAAGAGGAAATCACTTCCACTCCCAAGATTGAAGTGGTTCAGGCAGAAGAAGGAAAGCCCTTCATTTTTACCGCTGAAGTTGCATTAAAGCCGGAAGTTACCCTCGGAACCTATAAGGGTGTTGAAGTGGAGAAGCCCGTTGTGGAAGTATCCGAAGAAGATATCAATGCGGAAATCGAGAAGGAACGTAAGAACTGCGCACGTACCATTACCGTAGAGGACAGACCGGTTAAAGACGGCGATATCGTAAACATCAACTTTGAAGGTTTCGTAGACGGAGAAGCATTCGAAGGCGGAAAGGGTGAGGATTTCCCTCTTACCATCGGTTCCCATTCTTTCATCGACAATTTCGAAGAGCAGTTGATCGGTAAGAATATTGATGACGAAGTGGAAGTAAACGTAACCTTCCCCGAGAATTATCATGAAGAAAGCTTAAAGGGCAAGCCTGCATTATTCAAAGTAAAGATCAACAAGATCCAGGAGAACGAGCTTCCCGAGCTGGATGACGAATTCGCTTCCGAAGTAAGCTCCTATGATACGTTCGAAGAGTACAAGAAGAGCGTGGAAGAGCACTTAAAAGAGCAGAAGGAAAACGAAGCAAAGACCAGAAAGGAAGATGCCGTAATCGAAGCCATCATCAAGGATGCCAAGATGGAAATTCCCGATGCAATGATGGAAACCGAGCAGCGTTCCATTATCAACGATTTCTCCCAGAGACTTAAGATGCAGGGCATGAACATCGAGCAGTACTACACGTACACCGGCTTAAACGAAGAGAAGATGATGGAGCAGGTAAAAGAGCAGGCTGACCGTCGCATTAAGACCAGACTTGTTTGCGAGGCAATTGTTAATGCCGAGAAGATTGAAGTTTCCGAGGAAGAGCTTGATGCGGAACTGAAGAAACTTGCTGATCAGTACGGTCTTGAAGTAGACAAAGTAAAGAATGAATTCATGGATGCAGAGCGTATCAGCGAATTCAAGAAAGATATCGCAATCCAGAAGGCAATCACCTTTGTTACGGAGAATGCCAAAGAGAAATAAGGATTGTTAAACAAGGAGGAATACCATGAGTTTAGTGCCTTATGTCATTGAGCAGTCAAGCCGCGGAGAGCGGTCCTATGATATTTATTCCCGCCTTTTAAAGGACAGAATCATCTTCCTCGGAGAGGAAGTCAATGAAGTTACCGCAAGCCTTGTGGTAGCACAGCTTCTGTTCCTTGAGGCAGAAGATCCCGAGAAGGATATCCAGTTATACATCAACAGCCCCGGTGGTTCCGTAACCGCCGGTATGGCTATCTATGATACGATGCAGTACATCAAATGCGATGTTTCCACCATCTGTATCGGTATGGCTGCATCCATGGGAGCTTTCCTTCTTGCAGGCGGTGCAAAGGGTAAGAGAATGGCTCTTCCCAATGCGGAGATTATGATCCATCAGCCTCTCGGCGGAGCGCAGGGACAGGCTACGGAGATCGAGATTGCCGCAAAGCATATTCTGCAGACCAAGGAAAAATTAAACAGGATTCTGGCCGAGAACACCGGAAAAGATTTGGAGATCATTGCGGCAGATACGGACAGAGACAACTGGATGACGGCAGAAGAAGCCAAAGAATACGGCCTGATCGATACCGTTATTACCAAGAGAGAGAAATAAGTGCTAGTTTTAGGAGAGTTTTCGAAATATGTCAAAGAAAACCGGAGATAAAATCAGATGTTCTTTCTGCGGAAAGACACAGGATCAGGTCAGCAAGATGATTGCCGGCCCGGACGGGCTTTATATCTGCGACGAGTGCGTGGATATGTGCTCCATGATCGTGGGGGAAGAGAAGTATTACCATTCTTCCCACGATGATGATGACGATGAGAAGGAGATCAATCTTCTCAAGCCCGCGGAGATCAAGGATTTCCTTGATGAGTACGTCATTGGCCAGGATGAGGCCAAAAAAGTGCTTTCCGTTGCCGTATATAATCACTACAAGAGAGTTATGGCTCCGGAAGATCTCGATGTGGAACTGCAGAAGAGCAATATCATTATGGTAGGACCTACCGGTTCCGGTAAGACCTATCTTGCGCAGACACTTGCAAAGATTATCAATGTTCCGTTCGCCATTGCGGATGCAACGACGTTAACGGAAGCCGGCTATGTGGGCGAGGATGTTGAGAATATCCTGCTGAAACTGATTCAGGCAGCGGATTATGATGTGGAACGCGCACAGTACGGTATCGTCTACATCGACGAGATTGATAAGATTACGAAGAAGAGCGAAAACGTTTCCATCACCCGTGATGTTTCCGGTGAAGGCGTTCAGCAGGCACTTCTGAAGATCATTGAGGGAACCAATGCATCCGTTCCTCCGCAGGGCGGAAGAAAGCATCCCCAGCAGGAACTGATCCCCATCGACACCACGAATATTCTCTTTATCTGCGGCGGTGCGTTCGACGGATTGGAGAAGATCATCGAGGCAAGATTAAACCAGAAGTCCATCGGTTTTAATTCAATTTTGGCGAAGAATTCCGATAAGGCGTTGGGAGAACTGCTCAAAGAAGTTGCTCCGCAGGATTTCATCAAATTCGGTCTGATCCCGGAATTTATCGGACGTGTTCCGGTAAGCGTTTCCCTCGAAGGACTGGATGTGGATGCGATCATCCGCATTATCAAAGAGCCTAAGAATGCAATGGTAAAACAGTATCAGAAGCTCTTTGAGTTGGACGGAGTTGACCTTGAGTTTGAAGAAGATGCCATCCGCGAAATTGCGGAAGAAGCATATGAGAGAAAAACCGGTGCGAGAGGTATCCGCTCCATTATGGAGAAGGTTATGATGGATGTCATGTTTGAAATCCCGTCGGATGAAACCATTGAGAAATGCATCATCACCAAAGCTTCGGTTCTCGGAAAAGAAGGTCCCGTTGTAATCCGTACGACGGACAAGGCAAAGCAGGAGAAAAAAAGAGCATAAAGGTTAGCGCATGAGTGATTTAGCGAATATGAAAAGGCTTCCGATGATAGCCATGCAGGGGATGGTCGTCCTCCCCGGCATGGTGGGCCACATCGATCTGAAAAAGGGAGAGGTGGAGGAAGCCTTAATTGATATCATGGAAGGTGGCGGAGAGGTTGCCCTGGCCACTTTAAGAGAAGGCGTTACGTCCATAACCGGACTGAACGCTGTTTTTCCCGTGGGCGTAATTGCCAGGATCAAACAAAGAGTTTCGCTTCCGGGCGGAAACATAAGGGTTTTGCTCGAAGGAGTGGAACGAATCGTTTTCCACAATGTAGGGGCAAAACAGAAGGGCCTTTATTTATGCGAGGCTTGCGAGAAACCCATTCTGCCGGCCAATTTCGGAGCGGATGAGACGGAAATCAGGATCCGTATGCTTTCCGAACTTCTGGGAGAGTATGTCATATATCAGAAAAACATCTCCGGAAGTCTTCTTGCATATGCCAGAACGACAACAAATCTGATGGAATTCATGCAGCTTCTGGCAGCAAAGATTCCGTTCCAGGCCGTAAGTAGACTTTCATTTCTGATGCAGGATACCGAGGAGCGTCTGTTTGAGTGCTTTTACCGCGAATTTGACAGGGAGCTGACCATGGTCAAACTCCGTCATGAGATCAGCGAAAAGATCAACAAAGAAGTCAATGAGGCCACCATTCAGCAGAAGAAGGAATACATTCTGAAGGAACAGATGAAGGCAATCCGTAAGGAACTCGGCGACGACGATGAATCCGATGCGGACCGATTCCGTGAGAAATTAAAGGAACTTCAGGCGAGCGATGAGATTAAAGAAGCCATTGAGAAGGAGATCGTACGCTTCGAGAAAGTGGAGAAATCCGGTTCGGAGTCTGCCGTACAGTATCAGTATGTGGACACGCTTCTTTCGCTTCCCTGGGATACGAAAAGTGAAGATAACGAAGACCTTGCCAATGCGGCAAAGGTACTCGATGAAGATCATTACGGTTTAAAGGATATCAAGGAAAGAATTCTGGAATTCCTTGCCGTGCGGAGCTTAAATTCCGACGGAGATGCTCCGATCCTTTGTCTGGTCGGCCCTCCGGGAACCGGTAAAACATCCATTGCGAAGTCCATCGCAAGGGCGATGAACCGTAAATATGAAAGGATCTGTCTCGGCGGCGTAAAAGATGAGGCACAGATCCGCGGACACAGAAGAACCTATGTGGGTGCACTTCCCGGCAAACTCGCCAAGGCGCTGATCCATGCAAAGACCGCCAATCCGTTGATTTTACTGGATGAGGTGGATAAACTCGGTGCGGATTACAAGGGAGACCCGTCGGCTGCACTTCTGGAAGTGCTTGACAGTGAGCAGAATGTTCATTTTATCGATCATTATATCGATCTGCCGATTGATTTATCGCCGGTACTTTTCATCGCTACGGCCAATGATGCGAATGCGATTCCCAAGCCTTTATTGGACCGTATGGAAGTTATTGAACTTTCGTCCTATTTGGAGACCGAGAAGTTTCATATCGGCAAGGAACACTTATGGCCGAAGCAGCTTAAAGCAAACGGACTTACGAACAAGCAGATTTCGATCACGGACAGCGCCATTCGCGAAGTGATCGACGGTTATACGAAGGAAGCCGGGGTGCGTTCCTTAGAACGCAGATTCGGCAAAATAATGCGTATTGCGGCCAAGAAGATTTTACTCGGAGAGACGAAGAAGATTTCCGTAAGCGGAAAGAATCTGGAAGACTATCTCGGTAGAAGAAAATACAGGAAAAATGTCAAGACTCGCCGGAACAAAGTCGGTGTCGCAACGGGACTTGCATGGACCGCTGTCGGCGGAGAAACGCTGGAGATCGAAGTAGGTCTTCTTCCCGGCAAGGGAGAAGTGGATTTCACCGGACAGCTCGGTGATGTAATGAAGGAGTCCTGCCTGGCTGCGATGACTTATGTAAAGAGTATTTCCGGGCAGTACAATGTAGATCCGGAAACATTCAAGGATAAAGACATTCACATTCATATTCCGGAAGGTGCGGTTCCGAAAGATGGACCGAGTGCGGGAATTACGATTGCCACGGCAATCCTTTCCGCGGTAACCGATATTCCCGTCAAATCCGATCTGGCGATGACAGGTGAAATTACACTTCGCGGAAGAGTGCTGGAAATCGGAGGCTTGAAGGAGAAACTTCTTGCCGCTAAGAAAGCCGGCGTAAAGCAGGTTCTGATCCCGGAAGGCAATGAAAGGGATGTTCAGGATTTTGATGCGGAAATCGTCGAAGGACTGGATATCATTCCGGTAGAAGAAATGCAGGATGTGTTGAAAGAAGCACTTGTCAGATAATTCATAAATTTTGCAACTTTTGCACCATTAAACGGGTATTATGATTAAGGAGCATTAATGGTAATTAAAACCGTAAATCTGGAAATCGTGGTGGGCGTAACATCAGCGCTGCCGGAGACGACTCTGCCGGAGTTTGCTTTTGCCGGAAAAAGTAACGTTGGAAAGTCATCACTGATCAATGCAGTGATGAACCGTAAGGCTTACGCGAGAGTCAGCGCCCAGCCCGGTAAAACCCAGACCATTAACTATTACAATATCAATAACGAACTATACCTCGTGGATCTGCCCGGATACGGCTATGCAAAGGTTTCCCAGAGCGTGAAAGAGAAGTGGGGCAAAATGATTGAGCGCTACCTTAAGAGGTCAAGACAGCTTCGCAGGATTTTCCTGCTCGTGGACATTCGTCATGAGCCGTCGGAGAATGATAAGATGATGTATGACTGGGTGGTGCAGACCTGTTTTGAACCGATTGTCATTGCTACGAAAGCTGACAAGATTAAACGTTCGCAGATTCAGAAGCAGTGCAAAATTATCCGCGAAGGCCTTGGCATGAGCAAGGAAGGAAAGCTGATTACCTTCTCTGCCGAGACGAAGCAGGGGCTGGATGAAATCTACAGCTTACTGGAAGAAAAGAAACCGGAATAAGATCATTGACAAAGCAGGAAGATTGATATACGGTAGTAGTGCGAAAGCAAATTCTAATAGTTTGATGTAACTAATAACGAAACCCTCGGTTCTGGCAAACCGAGGGTTTTTATATTTGCGTAAAAATAATATGATTAATTATTCTTCGGAAGTACGAAGGAGCTCTTTAAGCTTACAATCCGGTTAAATACCGGTGCGCCTTCCTTGGAATCTTTGTAGTCCACACAGAAGAATCCGTTACGTACAAACTGGAAGCTTTCGTATGCTTTGGCTTCGGCAAGAGCGGGCTCCACATAAGCTGTGATGACTTTCTTGGAGTTCGGATTTATGTTGATTTCTCCGGTCTCTTTATCATATACGCCTTTTTCTTCATCGATGATATTTTCAAAAAGTCTTACCTCGACTTCCTTGGCGGTGGGAGCGTATACCCAGTGGATGGTTCCTTTCACCTTTCTTGCGTTGAAGCCGGAACCGGATTTGGTTTCGGGATCGTAGGTACAGTGTACGACGGTTACGTTGCCGTTTTCATCCTTCTCACAACCGGTGCAGGTTACGAAGTATGCATTCATTAAGCGGACTTCGTTTCCGGGGAAGAGACGAAAGTATTTCTTGATCGGCTCCTCCATGAAGTCTTCGCGTTCAATCCAAAGTTCGCGGCCGAAGGGGATCTGTCTGGATCCGAGGGATTCGTTCTCCAGATTGTTGGCAGCATCCAGCATTTCACTCTGTCCTTCGGGATAGTTATCAATCACGAGTTTGATGGGATCCAGAATAGCCATCATACGCGGTCTCTTTAATTTCAGATCTTCACGGATGCAGTATTCAAGCATTCCCATATCGGCTACGGACTGTGCCTTGGAAACACCACAGAGTTCCACGAACATCTTGATGGCTTCGGGAGTATATCCGCGACGGCGAAGAGCGGATACGGAAACGAGTCTCGGATCGTCCCAACCGTCTGCGATACCGTCCTCTACGAGCTTCTTGATATATCTCTTACCGGTAACCACATTGTTTAAATATAATTTGGCAAACTCAATCTGACGGGGCGGATGAGGATATTCAAGTTCTCTTACAACCCAGTCGTAGAGAGGTCTGTGATCCTCAAATTCCAGCGTACAGATGGAATGCGTGATGCCTTCGATTGCATCCTCAATCGGATGTGCGAAATCGTACATCGGATAGATGCACCAGGTATCTCCGGTTCTGTGGTGCGTCATATGTGCCACACGGTAGATAACCGGATCTCGCATGTTCATATTCGGAGATGCCATATCGATACGGGCACGAAGTACTCTGGCTCCGTCCTCAATGACACCGGACTTCATTTCTTCGAATAAGGCAAGGTTTTCTTCGATGCTGCGGCCTGCGTAAGGATCTTCCTTACCGGCTTCCGTTAAGGTTCCGCGGTATTCACGGATTTCGTCTGCAGAAAGGTCGGAAACATATGCTTTGCCTTTTTTTATCAGTTTCACGGCAGCTTCGTACATCTGCGGAAAGTAATCGGAAGCAAAGAAGAGTCTGTCTTCCCAATCCGCGCCGAGCCATTTGATATCCTCAAGCTGGGAGTTGACGAATTCCACTTTTTCCTTCGTCGGATTGGTGTCGTCAAAACGCATATTGAATTTGCCGCCGTATTTCTTGGCAAGGCCGTAGTTTAAAAGAATACTCTTCGCATGGCCGATATGCAGATATCCGTTCGGTTCGGGAGGGAAGCGGGTGTGTACGGTATCGTATACGCCTTCCGCAAGGTCCTTATCGATTTCCACTTCGATAAAGTTTCTGGAAACGACTTCTTTCTCCTCGTTGTTTTCTTCGCTTAAAACTTCTGCCGTTACTTTGTTCTCATCCATGATGATTAACCTCAAATCAAATACTTATTTTGCAAGTTGCATAAAAATACAGGGTCCGGAGCAATGCTCCGACAACCCCGTAATTATAGCATAGAGAAGCACACTTTGCAAAGGTTATGGTGCGCTGATTGGAACGAACCGAAAATGTACGCCTTATGGGACGGGAAAAATAGTTTACTTCATTCAAGGGTTTTAACTTGCCAGAAAACTGTTATTTTAGCGGTAAAAATGGTATAATTATTGCGTTGGTTTGAGAAAAATGGCACTAATTAGAAAATAGCGAAAATGAAAGGGTTAATCACATGATTACAGGTGAAATGAAAAACAAAGTGGATTCCATTTGGGATACTATTTGGACCGGCGGAATCACAAGCCCGATTACAGTATTGGAGCAGATTACTTATCTGATGTTTATGAAATTGCTTGATGATAATCAGTTAAAGGCTGAGGCGAACGCTAATGTCTTGGGTGTTCCTCTTAAGAATAAAGTATTTCAGGAGGGAATTTGTGTAATCAGCGAAAATCCCAGAGTGGAAACTGATTATAAAAACCTTCGCTGGAACGTTTTTCATAATTTTGAGCCTGGTGAAATGCTGAGCAATATCCAAATGTATGTTTTTCCTTTTATCAAAACAATTGGAGAAGGAAAAGACACTGCATTTAGCCGCTACATGAAAGATACGGTTTTCCTGATTCCCACAGCAAAAGTTCTAGCCAAAGTAGTGGATGGAATTGATGCAATGGATATGAATAATAAAGACATCATGGGTGATGTTTATGAATACCTGCTTGGTAAAATTGCAGCGGCGGGAGAGAATGGCCAGTTCCGTACTCCGCGTCACATCATAAATATGATAGTTGAATTAATGCAACCGACACTTGCTGACAGGATTTTGGATCCTGCCATGGGAAGTGCCGGATTTTTGCTTTCCAGTGCATCTTATGTATCGGAACATCAGAAAAAAGAATTGATGAAGAGCGATAATATGAAGTATTACAAGTCCGGTATGTTCTCCGGATTTGATACAGACCAATCCATGCTTCGAATTGGAGCAATGAACATGATGCTTCATGGAGTAGAAGACCCTAATATCAAATATCAGGATTCTCTCTCCGGTGATAACACTGAAAGAGAAGCCTATACGCTTATTATGGCAAATCCTCCTTTTACCGGCAGTGTTTTCCAGGAGGAGATTAATAAGGATTTACTTGCTCTTTGCAAGACCAGAAAAACAGAACTGCTCTTTATGGCATTATTTACCAAGATGCTTAAAGTTGGAGGAAGATGCGCTTCAATTGTTCCGGATGGTGTTTTATTTGGTAGCAGTACCGCACACAAATCTCTAAGAAAAGAACTAGTGGATAATCAACAACTTAGAGCGGTAATATCTATGCCTTCCGGAGTATTTAAACCATATGCCGGAGTTTCTACAGCGGTACTTATATTCACAAAGACAAATTCTGGTGGAACGGAAGATGTTTGGTTCTACGATATGAAGGCAGACGGCTTCAGTTTGGATGATAAGAGAAGCGAGATAAAAGAAAATGATATTCCGGACATTATTGAGAGATTCCGTAACCTTGACAAGGAGAAGAATAGAGAAAGAACTGAGAAGAGTTTCTTTGTACCAGCAGATGAAATCAGAAAGAATGATTATGATTTATCGATAAATAAATACAAGAAGACGGAGTATGTTGCAGTAGAGTATCCTCCTACGGAAGAAATACTTGATGAGATTGAGAAACTCAACAAGGAAATAGAAAAGGAAACAGCAGAATTAAGAAAACTTTTAGGTAAATGAAAGGTCTCATAAATTGAGATTTGTAGGGATGA
>ODAI013073325.1_pt1 | contig 64037 bp, 46 predicted proteins | sample 1539321 | NCBI WGS metagenome assembly ODAI01 (sample SAMN02144231, study PRJEB22623) | gut metagenome | biome: sheep rumen | host: Ovis aries | place: New Zealand
TATCGTGCCTTGGAATATACCCGTGCCCGTTGTGGACAGGTCAAAGGTTATGCTTGGTGCCTGATATGCCGTTAGCTCCAGACTATCATCGCCTGCGCCCAAATTAACATTTGCCTCACCGCCCAGCTCTTCGAGCCGTATGTTGACATTATCATCGAGGGCTGTTCCGTAGTATGTGAACTCGTCCGCACCCTTTGCCTTTATCTGATCCTGCATGGAAAGATAAATTCCGGCTATGAGTGTGGATATGCCTTCGAGGTTAATGTCACCCTGCATAGCTGCGCCGCCTGCAGAGCCGGCATTAACATGGTCCTTAACCTGGGCTTCGTTTTGAGTAGTTACTTCAAAGCCATCTTCGATAGCATCGTTTGCTATGATACGAAGAGTGATGTCTCTGCTCGCATCGGTATTGATGACATTAATACCGCCTTCATATACACCGTTGTTTACAACGACAGTGATGCTGTTCTTTGCACCTGCAATTGCAGCATCGATTGCTGCCTGGATGGCGTTCTTTTCGTGTGTGTTTTCAAAGGTGTTTTCTTCGTCACCCACGATGTACGCCGAACCTTCAGGCACTTCGTATTCAGCAACTGTACGTGCCGTTGCTTCTTCAGTGTCAGCTTCGTTTTGATAAATCGTACTGCCGCCCGTGCCCGGATCACCCGGAGCATTATAAGCGACCATTGTTCTGCTCGCGCTACCTCCTTTCTCGAAGGATGCGCTTCCGACATCTACGGAAGCAGTGCCCGCAAAAACTGTAGCAGGAACCAGCATGATGACAAGTAATAAAATCATCACACCGATAAAGCTCAGTCTGCGGAATGCTTTGTTTCCAACTTGCATATTGGTACCTCTCTACCTTTTCTCTGATTTGGACCGTTCCTTCGGTCCGTTTGCATACATATATATAAATAAGAAATAATTAGAAGAATACATCGTAGAACGGATCAGTTTCTTCACCGCTACGCATAGCCTCGGCTGCCTCAATAGCTTCATCAAGCTTTGCCATTAGGTCGCTTGCCTGCTGAGATATCGTTGCATCTGTGCCGTCAATTGCCGCCTGAAGGTCTGCCTTTACATCGTCAATCTCATACTCTTCGAGCATCAGCGTGCAAACCGCTCTGGTGTAATGGCACGCTTCCGGAAGCTCATGTCTCGAAAGTGACCTGTTCAGGTCTTCAATCGCCGCTTCGTACTTGCCGTTTGACATTCGACACACACCTCGGTAGTAATAGATGCAGTCGTAACTGTCGTCGAGATTGATTGCCGTCGTAAGACTCTTTTCTCCCTGGTCATAGGCTTCGTTTTGAATTGCCGTCAGACCGTAGAGGTAAAGTATCTTCGGGTCGGTTACTTCCTCGAGTATCTTGCCGTATTCCGTATTGGCTTCGCTGTAATTGTCCTGCATGAACTTTGCCTGAGCCAGGAGTCCGCGGATTTCCGTGTCGCCCGGAACCAGCCTGAGATAATTCTCGAGAGCTTCGATGAGGCCGCCATAGTTTTGTTGTTCGGCATAAATCTGGGCCTCTATGAGGTAAGCGTCAGAGCTGTCCGGGTTGATTGCAATTGCCTTTCTGATTTGGGAAAGCGCATTGGCATAATCCTTTTGAAGTACATAAAGGCACGCTTTCTTTAGTATCAGATCCAGGTAAAGTGACTGGTCATAGGCGCTTTCATCATAGAGCCCGATGCATTCATCGATGCTCGATATTGCGTCGCCATATTTACCGGTCGCAATCTGTCTGGCCGCTCTGTCGTAATAATCGTCAAGTGTAGTCGGCTCCGTAAAGGTCTGCTCGACTACTTCCGCCATTCGCTGAAGTCTTGATTCCTTGTTCAGATAATCGAAGTTATCAACGAGATAATTGGCAGAGGCGTCCTGCTTGCTGCCTGTGTGCTCAATTCCGACGCTCGCAGCCGTAGCCGTAAGCACAGTGGTCAGAACCAGAGCGAGCACCAGTACATAGCTGACAGGTCGCATTATCTGCTTCATATAATCAGGTCTTTTCTTTTCGTTAGTTGAAATATTATTCATTCAGTATATTTCCTTGCTGTAAAAAGTGATTCGAAATCGCATCAGTTTGTAGACCAATGCATATATAATAGTAGCATTTTGCTATTTAGTTTGTGCATAACGTTACACTATATTTAATATTTATTGAATTTTTCCTCTTGTTTTTAAATTAATACAAGATTTTTTGCTTACAATTTTTGGTTTTTTGCTTTGTTTTTGGTAGCTATTCTATATCCTTGAAATTCTGTAATCCCTTGCAATTTCAACGTTTTCAAGTCTTCTCCAAAATACTGCCCACAGTTTAACAAAAGTGCAATTAAAGTGCAAGCAAAATGCATAATGTTTCATTTTATCCACAAGATTTTTTGCCGTTTTTTTCATGATGCGGAATTAATGCGGTTCTGCATGTGCACATTTGTTAATTATTCACAGCAAACTAATAGGGCGGAGCGATTATAAAAATCGCTCCGCCCTTGAAACTACACGTTTCTGCGGTTTTAATGCGGTTTGCCCAAAACTGCTATAAAAGCTCTTTTCTGGACAGGTTTATTCTGTTTTGACTGTCAATTTCCGTAACCTTTACTGTAACGGTGTCGCCAATGTTCATAACATCTTCGACCTTTTCGACTCTTTCCTTTGCCATCTTTGAGATATGGAGCAGGCCTTCCTTACCCGGAAGGATTTCAATAAATGCGCCGAAGTTCATAATACGGGTAACCTTACCCTCGTAAATCTCTCCGACTTCTACGTCTCTTACAAGGAGTTCGATCGCCTTCTTGCAGGCTTCTGCCTGAGGTCCGTCAATTCCATATATTGAAACGAGTCCGTCATCAGTAATATCAATCTTTACGCCGTACTCTTCAACGAGTCCGTTGATGGTTTCGCCGCCCTTACCGATGACTATGCGGATCTTGTCCGGATTAATCATCATGCTGATAGCGCGCGGAGCCCACTTGGAAAGCTCAGGACGAGGTGCAGGAATCTCTTCGAGCATCTTATCCATGATGAACATTCTGCCTTCCTTTGCCTGACGCAGAGCCTTTTCAAGGATTTCTCTGGAAAGACCGTGAACCTTGATATCCATCTGGATTGCAGTTACACCTACTTCTGTACCTGTAACCTTAAAGTCCATATCACCGAGGAAGTCCTCCATACCCTGAATATCTGAAAGGATTGCAAACTCAGAGGTTCCATCTTCCTTGACTCTTTCAATCAGTCCCATTGCAATACCTGCTACAGGTCTCTTGATAGGTACGCCGGCATCCATAAGTGCCAGGCATGATCCGCATGTCGAACCCATTGAAGTCGAACCGTTCGATGAAAGTACATCGGATACGACTCTGATTGCGTATGGGAACTCCTCTACAGGCGGAATTACCGGCAGCAGTGCTCTTTCAGCGAGAGCGCCGTGGCCGATTTCTCTTCTGCCCGGGCTGCGGCTGGTCTTTGCCTCGCCTACGGAATATCCCGGGAAGTTGTAGTGGTGGATATATCTCTTTTCGGTCTGTTCGGTGATGCCGTCGATAGTCTGTGCTTCGCTTGCCGGAGCAAGTGTGCATGAGGACAGCACCTGAGTCTGGCCGCGCTTAAAGAGGCCTGTGCCGTGAACTCTCGGAAGTATGCCTGTCTCGCAGTAGATAGGTCTGATTTCGTCGAGCTTGCGGTTATCCGGACGGATACCTTCGTCGAGAATCATTGTGCGTACTGTTTCCTTTGTGATGTTGTAAAGTACAGCATCGATGTCCTTGCCGCCTTCAGGATAAATCTCTGCAAAGTGTTCTTTGGTTTCAACCTCTACAGCGTCCATAGCGTCCAGTCTTGCCTGCTTTTCAGGTGTCTTTATAGCTTCCTTCATCTTTGGAACGGCGAACTCTCTGACTGCTGCGTCGATCTCTTCGAGCGGCTTATAGAGCTCTACTTCCATCTTTGGCTTGCCGACTTCGGCTACTACCTCTTCGATGAATTCTACAATCTTTTTAATTTCTTCGTGTGCAAAGAGGATGGCATCGAGCATCTCCATTTCAGGAACCTCGTGTGCGCCTGCTTCTACCATCATGATGGCTTCCTTTGTGCCGGAAACTGTCATTTCGATGTCTGAAACTTCTCTCTGTGCGAGCGTTGGATTTATAACCAGCTGACCGTCAACTCTGCCTACCTTTACCGATCCTGTCGGGCCATCCCAAGGGATGTCTGAGCAAGCAAGTGCAACGGATGAACCGATCATACCGCAGATTTCCGGTGAACAGTCAGGGTCAACCGACATTACAGTTGCCACAACAACGACGTCGTTGTAATAACCCTTTGGGAAAAGTGGTCTGATAGGTCTGTCAATCAGGCGGCTGGTCAGAATAGCGTGTTCGCTCGGTCTGCCTTCGCGCTTGATAAAGCCTCCCGGAATCTTACCTACGGAGTACATTCTCTCTTCGAAATCCACGCTGAGCGGGAAGAAATCGATGTCAGGCTTTGGCTCCTTTGACGCACATGCTGTCACGTTGACGATTGTGTCGCCGTACTTTACCATAACCTGGCCGTTTGCCTGCTCGCAAACCTTGCCGATTTCGAGTTCGAGGAGTCTGCCTCCTACTGCGGTTCTAAACGTTCTGTAATCTTCAAATCTTGGCATAATTAACAACTACCTCCTGTTAATTTTCTACTCTACCTTTTATCAAATAAAAGCGGGGACTTATTTCCCCGCTTAAATTTCTTACCGTAATGTGAATTACTTTCTTAATCCTAAACGAGCAATCAGGTTTCTGTATCTTTCGAGATCCTTTTCTCTCAGGTAATTAAGAATGTTTCTTCTCTGTCCTACCATCTTTAAGAGGCCTCTTCTTGAGTGGTGGTCCTTCTTGTGAGTCTTTAAGTGCTCGTTAAGCTCATTGATTCTGTAAGTAAGGATTGCAACCTGTACTTCAGGGGAACCTGTGTCGCCTGCCTTCAGGCCGTATTCCTTGATAATTTCTGCTTTCTTTTCTGTTGTTAACATGATTTTTTCTCCTTTTTCGTTATTCGCCTGCTCTGAGTTCCGGTTGGAGTTTCCGAGAACTAAGGGAAGGTATAAAAGCGTTGCAAATCGCAACAATTAATATTAACACGCTACTGCGTTGTTGTCAAGTTAAATCGGTGATAAGCCTTTGCGGTGATGCAATCTGATGTAATCTGCTTTGAAAGAGCGTCCACAGACTCAAATTTGAACTCGTCGCGGATTTTTTCAATGAAGTTTACTCTGATTACCTTTCCGTAAAGCTCCTCGTCAAAGTTAAATATATGGGTTTCCACGTTGCGGACAAACTTGCCTATGGTCGGCTTGTTTCCGACATTGGTAACACTGGGATAAACCTTTCCGTTATATTCACAGGTAGTGATGTATACTCCGTTTGGCGGAGACACCATCCCGGGGTCGATGTTTAAATTGGAGGTTGGAAAGCCTATTGACTTTCCGAGTCTGTTTCCTACAACGACCTCTCCTTCAACGCTGTAGCAACGCCCCATATATTTTTTACATTCATCCACACGGCCCGTTTCAATCAGATTTCTGATAAAGGTGCTCGAAACGACATTTCCGTCTATGGTTACGGGACTTAAAACGTGGACACCAAAGCCCTTTTCAATTCCCATATGCATCAGTATTTCGGGCGTTCCGGCGCCCTTGAAGCCGAATCTGTAGTTAAACCCACAATACGCTTCACGCATGTTAAATTTGCTAATTAACAGCTCATTTACAAAACTCTCGGGCTCCATTGTCCTGATTTCATCGGTGAAAGGAATATTGAACAGGTAATCAACGCCGAGCTCTCGCATAATTTCCGCTTTGTCGCTCGCGTAGATGATGTTCTTTACCTCAGCACCTGTCTTCATCACATTGCGCGGATGATTTGAAAAGGTGAACACAGCAGCTTTAATCCCTGCGGTTTTGGCAGCCTCCGTGCAGCGCCTGATCAGCTCCCTGTGCCCTTTGTGCACACCGTCGAAATTGCCCAGAGCAACGACAGTGGCCTCTATGTCTTTTATTTCTTCAAGGCTGTTATATACCTTCATTTTCTGTCCCTTACCTAATTATATCTCTATTATCTCTATGGAAAAATACCTTGTCCGCTACCAGCTTTTTATATTTGAAATTATAAAATGCCACGCCCAAAAATATCATATCAGGCGAATACAGTCTGTAAGCATGCCTGAATTCCTCGCGAATCGGAAGCGGAAAATCTTCATTTTGGTACCTGGGTTTCTCCAAAACCTCGACCTCTTTCATTGCTATATGCCCGCCGCCTACAAACCAGTCTGCCAGATCGCCGGTGCATATTTTAGCCCTTCCGAAGCTTTTAAGCGGTTCATCGGGATAAATTATTATCTTATTTACAACGCTGTCTATTTCGTCAAACTCCCCCTCCAGAGCGGCATCCAGGGTTTCTTCCACGCCATAGAGCTTTGCCAAAACTCTGACTCCGCCCTTTAATATGTCGGCATCATTCATCCTGCCGCGCGGATGCTTGTTTTTCCTGCCCAGCTTTTCGAGAGCTCTTTCCCTGCGCTCACAGAGCTGCTTCAGAAACTCAAAGCTGACAGCATTGCCTAAATTGAAATAGCCGCTCGCCTCGCGTGTGAGCTCACACATCGCCGCTCCGCAGCCGAGCTTTTCGCCGACATCGGCACAGATAGACCGGATGTATGTCCCCTTTGAGCATGTAACACGAAAGGTTACCTTTAACTCATTCATATCTATATCGATTACTTCTACTGAATCGATATAAATTGTTCTTTTCGGTATTTCGACCTCCTGACCGTTTCTGGCATAGTCATAGAGTCTCCTGCCATTTACCCAAACAGCCGAATATTTTGGCGGAACCTGCTCCGTCACTCCTGAGAGGCTTTTTAGCGTATTAACGATATCTTGCTCGTCAAACGGCTTTTTCCCACCTGAAAACGCAATTTTGAGCCTCGATCTTTCGTCATGCACATCCTTACCCCAGATATCCTGAGTATCCGATGTCACACCCAGATACATCGAGCAAAGATAGGTCTTCATATCCAGATCGAGATATTCCGTAATTCTCGAAGCTGTCCCGATACACACAGGAAGCACACCTGTCGCCTGTGGATCAAGTGTGCCCGTATGTCCTATCCTTTTTACTCCGGTCAGTCGCCTCACCATGTTTACAAGGTCATGGGAAGACATCCCCGCCGGCTTGTTTATGTTAATAATTCCTTCTAAAATCATACTAACGCATTTCTTACTTAAACAGCTTTGGCTATTTCAGGTCCAAGCAGCTCTATCGCCTCTTTCATAGACATCTCCAAAGTGCAGCCTGCAGCACGAACATGGCCGCCGCCACCGAACTTTGACGCTACCTTTGAAACATCCGCATAAGCCTTTGCCCGCATGCTGAGCTTTATCTTTCTTTCCTCGTTTTCCTTGAAAAGCGCTGCAACTTCAACGCCTGCGATTCCGCGAAGCACATTGATTATGCCCTCCGTGTCCTCAAGTCTGGCGCCGCAGTCCTTTAGCATCTGCTGCGTAACATAGGCAATAGCAACCCTGCCGTCCGCAATAATCTGCATCGTGCCCATAATCTCGGCCTCGAGGCGTATCTTTTGCGGCGGATTGTTTTGGTAAATGGCGTTGCTGACGCCCGGAAGGTCAAAGCCGACTTCCATCAGCTCCACCATAATCTCGAATGTGCGCTTTGTCGTGTTCGAGTATTGGAAATTGCCGCAGTCGGTGGTAATGGCCGCAAACAGAGCCTCGCAAATCAGCTTGTCCGGCTTCACGCCCATAGCCATCAGCAGGTCGTATATGATTTCGCCTGTAGCCGCAGCTGCCGGATCGATGTAGTTGTAGTCCGCGAAGGGCTTGCTTGTCAGATGGTGGTCGATGCAGACAAGTGTCTTGCCCTTGTAAAAGGCTTCCTTGCGCTTTGGAAATCTGTCCGGCTCGCCGTTGTCGACCGCTACGCAAATGTCCGGCGCATCGCCAAAGACCGTTTCGTCAAAGGTCGTGTAAGTTTCGCCCGCTCCGAGGCCGGCACTGTCGAGAAAGGCGAGGTTGTCCGCCACTTTGTCCTCAATCAGAACGCGACAAGTCACGCCACACATTCCGAGGGCGCGGGCAAGCGCTGTGCAAGACCCAAGCGCGTCGCCGTCCGCATTTGCATGCGGAAAGAGCAGCACCGTATGCGCCGATTTCAAAACCTCGGCGATTTCTTTTAAGCTGTTGTTTTTATCCATTATTCCACCTAATTCCAATTTGGGGACAGGCACCAAATTCGCCTTTTGGGAAGTTTGGTGCACGTCCCTAAATTCGCCTCGTCCCTAAATTAGCCTATTTTGACAAGCCGTCAATTAGTTTTTCCATCTTTGCCCCGTACTCCATTGACGTATCAATCTTGAATGTCAGCTCGGGTACATGGTGTATCTGCAGCCTGTGGCCGACTTCTCTTCTGATTAGACCCTTCGCGTTCTCAAAGCCCTCGAGGACGGAGGCCTTTTGCTCATCGGTGGCAAAGCCGTCCTTGCCGAAGCCGAGAATCGACACGAAAACTGTGGCGTAGCTGCCATCGCCGCTGACGTCAACGGCCGACACGCTAACCATGCTTTCAGTCAGTCGCGGGTCTTTTATTTCGCGCAGCAGCATCTCAGAGATTATCTTCCTGATCTCTTCACCGATGCGGCCGGCTCTATATCCTTTTCCCATTTCTGTTTTTCCCTTCTCTTTATCGAGTTTATACCGAATCTTTACCGAATTTTTATCGGGACTTTATCGGGACCTGTCCCCAAATTTGCCAAAATTCCAATTTGGTGCCTGTCCCCAAATTCGCCGCCTATTTGCGTTCGATTTCCTGCATCTCGAAGCACTCGATTACGTCGCCTTCCTTGATATCGTTGTAGTTTTCGATACCGATACCGCATTCAAAGCCCTGTGCAACTTCCTTTGCGTCGTCTTTGAATCTCTTCAGTGAGGAAATGGTACCCTCGTGGATTACGATACCTTCGCGGACCAGACGAATCTGAGCGTTTCTGACAACCTTACCGTCCGTAACATAAGCACCGCCTACGATGCCAACGCCCGGTACCTTGAAGGTATTTCTGATCTCGACCGAGCCAAGCACAACTTCCTTGTACTCAGGATCGAGCATACCCTTCATAGCGGCTTCAACATCATCGATGATGTCGTAGATTACGCGGTAGGTTCTGATTTCTATGCCGTCGCGTTCAGCCATAGCCGTAACGGATGCGGACGGACGAACGTTAAAGCCGATGATAACAGCTCCGGAGGTTCCTGCGAGCATTACGTCGGATTCGTTTACCGTACCAACACCTGTGTGGATAATCTTTACGCGTACATTTTCGTTGTGCAGCTTTTCAAGCGATGCTTCGATTGCGCCGACAGAGCCCTGTACGTCGCCCTTGATGATGAGATTGAGCTCCTTGACCTCGCCCTCCTGAATCTGTGAAAAGAGCTGCTCGAGAGTTGTGGAAGCATTGCGCGCCAGCACTTCTTCTCTCAGCTTTGTGCGTCTCTTTTCGGCGATTTCACGAGCTACGGAAGCTTCCTTAACTGCGTTGAACTCATCGCCTGCCTCCGGTACGTCATCCAGACCGAGGATTTCGACTGCCGTAGCAGGGCCTGCCTTTCCGATGCTGTCGCCCTTGAAGTTTGTCATCGCACGAATCTTGCCCGCGCATGTGCCGGCAACGACAGACATGCCTGCCTTGAGTGTACCGTTCATTACGAGAAGCGTTGCAACAGGGCCCTTTGCCTTGTCGAGTCTTGCTTCGATGACTGTACCCATAGCCAGACGGTTAGGATTTGCCTTGAGCTCGAGCACCTCTGCCTGGAGCAGAATCATCTCGAGGAGGTCGGTAATGCCGTCGCCGCGCTTTGCCGAAACAGGTACGGAGATAGTGTCGCCGCCCCAGTCTTCGACCAGAATGCCGTGCTCGGTGAGTTCCTGCTTTACGCGGTCAGGATTTGCGCCCGGCTTGTCCATCTTGTTGATTGCGACAATAATCGGAACGCCTGCTGCCTTTGCGTGAGAGATTGACTCGATTGTCTGCGGCATTACACCGTCATCTGCAGCTACTACGAGAACCGCGATGTCTGTTGCGTGTGCGCCGCGGGCACGCATTGCCGTGAACGCTTCATGTCCCGGTGTATCGAGGAATACGATCTTCTTTCCGTTGATCATAACCTCGGAAGCACCGATATGCTGAGTGATACCGCCGGACTCGCCCGCAGTAACATTTGTCTTTCTGATTGCGTCGAGGAGCGAAGTCTTACCGTGGTCAACGTGGCCCATAACGGTAACGATAGGAGGTCTTGCCTTCAGATCCTCTTCCTTGTCCTCGAAGTGTTCGATGCCTTCCTCGATATCGTCCTCTTCGACCTTGCCGACAACGATTGAAACGCCGATTTCATCCGCAAGAATCTGAACGGTGTCTTCGTCGAGGTTCTGGTTGATGTTTGCCATGATACCCATCTTCATGAGTGCCATGATGGCTGTGGCTGTCGAGCACTTTGTCTGCTCGCAAAAGCCCGCAACCGTGATAGGTACGGTAATTACAACGGTACCTGTTGGCAGCTCTTCCATATTGATTGTCGGCTCTTCTACAACCTTCTTTTCCTTCTTTACATGCTTCTTTGGCTTTTCTGCCTTTTCAAGCGACTGCTTGTCAAGCTTTGCAAACTTATCTCTTTCCTTGTCCTTGCCTCTGCCGTGCTCGTCACGCTTTCCGCGTGCGCCGCCTCTGTTATCGCGATTATCGCGGTTGTCGCGAGTATCTCTGCTGTCACGACTGTCGCGCGCCTCACGGTGAGGTCTTTCGGAAGTCGCGCCCGACGCACCCGGTGCGCTCTGACGCTGGCGAACAGGTGCAGGTGCCGGCTTTGGCTTGTCCGCCTGCTTTGGCTTTTCGGCAGGCTTTGCCTGAGGTGCCGGCTTTGGCTGCTCGGAAGCCTTTGAGATAATCTTTAATGTCATCGGCTCATCGTCAAGCTGCTTCTTCGGTGCAGTCTCCGCCTTTGGTGCAGGCTTTGCTTCTGCCTTCGGAGCCTCCTGTGCAGTCTGAGCTGCCTTTGCTTCGGCCTGTGCTGCCTGAGCTGCCGCTGCTTCCTTTTCTCTTTCCTCGTTTGACTTGTAAGCCACCGGCTTTCCGGCAGGAAGCGCCACCTTTGGTCTTACTTCCTGATTTGCCTTTGTCGCTTTGTTCTGCTCGTAGGAGACCGGTCTTCCCATTGGAGGAAGCTTCTTTGCGGCTCCTGCAGGCGCAGGTGCGGGCGCTACAGGCGGCATTTTGATGTTTGCTGCCTTTACGACAACCTTTGGCTCCTGCTCTGCTTCTTCGTTCTTTTTAGGCGTCACCTTTACGATTTTCGGTGTGCCTGCAGCATCTTCAGCCGCTTTCTTTGGGTTGAAAGCGTTTCTGAGCTTTTCCGCATCGGCGTCGCTGACATTGCTCTGCGCTGCCTTTGCTTCTATTCCGAGCTCTGCTGCCTTTTCAAGCAGAGCTTTACTGCTATTTAAATTCAATTCTTTCGCTAATTCGTGTATCTTCATTAAGCTAGAATACCTCCTTCTCTATTTCTGCCAATATACATTCCGCAAAGTGTTCATCGGTAACCGCGAAAACCGTTCTGCCGGATTTGCCCGTCATCTTTGAAAGATGATCGCCGCTTCCGTAGATTCTAAACGGCACACCGCTGCGCGAAGCCTCAAGCTGAAGCTTTTCCTTTGTGTTTTCGGCCGCATCTGCTGCCACAATCACAAGCTTCGCACTGCCCTTTTTCATGCTGATACTGCATGTATCGCTGCCGCTTACTATCTTGCGGGCGCGAGCCGCAAAGCCGAGGTAGCTGTCCACCTTTGCAGGCTTTTCCGCAGACCTTTCTGCCTGCTTTTCGCCGCCAAGCATGGCTCTTGCAGCCGCAAGCAGCGCACTGACAGTTTCGCCGTCAAGCTCCATATGAAGACTGCGTCCCACAGCCCTTTTTTTATCCGCCATGGCTATGCAATCGAGGCTTTTGCAAAGGTAAATCCCTCTGCCGCTCTCGCGATCCGCCATGTCGATGACAGCTCTGCCGTCTCTGCCCGCTATTCGGATAAGCTCACTCTTTGGGAAGCTTTTTCCGCAGCCGCAGCATCTTCGCATCGGTACATTGGTTCTTTCTCTCATTCTCTGTTTTTACTCCTCTACTTCCACGATCTCACTCTCGGAAGGTTCTTCGGGGTATTCTGCGATATCTTCGCCATCTGCGTCGTCTGCGCCGTCGTAATTCTCAAAGTACTGAGTGTGCGACTTGATGTCAATCTTCCATCCGCACAGCTTTGCGGCAAGGCGAACGTTCTGGCCTTCTTTACCTATTGCAAGCGAAAGCTGATAGTCAGGAACTACAACAGTTGCTGCCTTTTCGGTATCGCTTACTATAACCTGCTCCACCTTTGCCGGTGAGAGCACGGAAGCAATCAGCTCTGCCGGGTCGTCAGACCATACGATGATATCTATCTTTTCGCCGCCAAGCTCGTCAACGATGGTCTGCACTCTGTTGCCTCTAGGGCCTACACAGCTGCCTACCGGGTCAACGTTCTCGTCGTCGGTGTAAACTGCAATCTTTGTTCTCGAGCCTGCTTCGCGGGCGATGTTCTTGATAACTACAACGCCGTCCTCGATTTCAGGAACTTCTCTTTCGAAAAGTCTTCTCACCAGGCCCGGGTGGCTGCGTGAAAGGAACACCTGAGGTCCCTTGTTGGTGCGGCGCACGTCCATGATGTAAACCTTTATGCGCTGGTCTACCTGGTAGTGCTCGCCCGGCACTTGCTCGGATGCGGAAAGGATGCCTTCCTCGTCACGACCGAGGTTTACGAAAATTGTGTTGCCGGAGATGCGCTGAACTGTGCCTGTGATCAGCTCGCCTTGTCTTTGGCTGTATTCGTCGTAGGTCATGCCTCTTTCAGCTTCGCGGATGCGCTGCAGAACTACCTGCTTTGCAGTCTGAGCCGCAATTCTGCCGAATTCCTTTGGTCTTACCTGCCACTCGATGATGTCGCCGACTTCATATCTGGAGTCGTACTCTCTGGCATCCTCGAGAGAAATCTGGCAAAGCTCGTCCTCGACCTCCTCTACTACATCTCTACGCATAAAGATATCGATTTCACCGCTTTCTCTGTCAAAGTTTACGCGAACATTCTGTGATGTTCCGTAATTCTTTTTGTAAGCGGATACGAGTGCAGATTCAATCGCTTCAATCAGAACCTCTTTGGATATGTGTTTGGTTCTTTCGACTTCCTCTATTGCATCGATAAAGGTGATTTCCTTTTTTTCCTGTTTCATTTTTTCTCCTTTCGGGATATACTGCTTTTTTATATAGGTGCGCAGGCTGTGGGGCTTGCGCATATATGTCTGTTTTGGTGCGGGCCGTTGTGGTCGGCGTGGCTGCCGGTGTTAGAAGATGACCGAAAGCCTTACCGTTTTAACCTGCTGTAGTGGAATGCTGCGGCGCACGGTTTCGCCAATTTTCGGCTTCATGCCCTTCTTTGGCGGAGGTATGATAGGTGTCTCCTCGATTACCAAGGTCTTTGCGGAGGCTTCGCTGTCTGTGCCTGCAGTGTCGCCTGCATCTTCAAGTCCGATAAGCGTGACTTCCTCGAAGGCTTTGCGGCCTTCAAAGGCTTGCTTTAGGGTGATGTCTATCTGTCTGCCTGCGAAGCGGCGGTAATCGTCATCGCGGATGAACTCTCTGTCCATGCCGGGTGAGCTGACCTCGAGGTAATAGTTTTCCTCTATCGGGTCAAGCCTGTCAAGCTCGCCGCTGAGGTACTCGCTGACAAGCGCACAGTCGTCGCTGCCGACGTAGGTTTCCGGCTCGCCCGGAGCAGGCTCCGGTTTTTCTATGTAGACTCTGAGGTAGCGCTCACCATCCTCCTTTACGTATTCGACCTTGTAGAGCTCGAGCCCGTTTGCCGGCAGGAACTCCTTCAGGATATTCGCAATCAGCTCCGCAATATCTGCTTTCGCCATCATTTCCTCCTTTTCCAATCTGGGGACAGGCACCAAATTCGCCTTTTTTCCAATTTGGGGACAGGCACCGAATTCGCCTTTTTTCCAATTTGGGGCACGTCCCTAAATTCGCCTTTTGGGAAGTTTGGGGACAGGTCCCAGCGTGGTGCAAATTGAAAGAGTGGACTGATGTCCACTCTTAAGTCTTACCTTATTCGCTTTGTCTATAATATCACAGAAATCGCAGAATGTCAAATGTTTTGAGGAATTACTGTGCTGTAAATGTTCCGTTACGATGAGGGAATGTGATTTCCACAAAGTGACCATCGCTATTTAACTCACTGTTATCTCCTGTTACAAAGAACGAGCCTCGAGGGAAATCGCCGTTTGCACTATCGTGGAATACTCTGTTGTCCCCGTCAAGCCTTGCGCCGAGGACCGTGCCGCCACCCGAGTAGGTGCAGAGTACTATGCCTTCTGAAACAGTTTCAAGGGAATTGCCTGACTGATCAATTGGCTCAAAACGGTAATTCCCGTCGTAACTTATTCTTTCCGTTCCCTGCACGCTGAAAATTGCACGAGCACGCAGTGCAACCTTTGTTGTCGTATTTTCAGGCTCAACCGAATCGCTTGTAATGGTGCGTCTCAAAGCTCCGCCCCAAAGCTTCATCGTGCCGCCGCTTTCAACTCCATATGTCGTGCGACCGCCTGTCAGACTCGAATTGCTGTTAAGCTTGATTTCTCTCCTGTCCCAAATCATGCCGCCATCATATTGCTCCAAGGTGCCGCCGCTGAAAATTTTTATTGGGTCAAGGCTGCCTGTTGCAGCAGCACTGATATAAATCTTGCCATAGTTTTGGACATCGCCATATATTTGCATTTGATATCCTAACGTAAATTCACCGGAATTTATGAACGTAGCCTTTGAAGCGATATAAATACTTTGCACATTTTCAAGCTGAGTTTCCACATCACTTTCATTTGAACCCAGCTTTATATAAAGTTCGCCGTTTGTACCGGTTGCATTTGTATTTACAAATCCGCTATTACTCCAGCTGAACCCTGCTCCGGAAATGAAAACAGCTCTGTTGAAGCTACCCGTATTAATGATCATATCATTACTAATCGGCTTTACCTCATCGCCCGTATCAATATACACGCTCGCATAAGATGTCGTATTCGCAAGAACGGCGACTATGTCTTCGATAGTGCAGCCTGCTTCGCGTCTTTCCGTATCGCCCTTGAAATATTTGTCGTAGACAGGAATCGGCGGTGCATCCGAACTGGTCGGATCCGCCTGGTTGCCGTTTGCGACAAAAGCTATATCATATTCGGTGCGGTCAGCCCACCGCCCCTGAGAGAAGAACGAACCGTCAACTTCGCTCGGTCCCGCAGAGCCGGTATTCCCGCCCGTATTGCCCTGCGAATCATCTATCAAGGTGTATTCATAGCTGCTACCGCCCGGATAATAGAAATTGTCGGTCTGGCTTACTACCGGACGGTTGTCCTGCCCGGGTACGCTAAGTCTGATCCCCTCAACAAGCAGCGAATACCCGGTTTGCGTCTGCGCAGGGCCGCTGTTCATAAATGCTCCGTACGGCATAAACTCAATTTCCTCAGTGCCATAGCCGCTTACTGTATCGTAATACACCTCCGTATACTCTCCGCCCATTGTCGTACAGAATGAAGGTCTTGCCGGACCCTGCCTGAAAATTGCTGCCGTGCTGACATAGCTTGCACCCGGTGTGGCCACTTCAGGCATGTCATGGCTTCCGCCGCTCACATACCATACAACCTCAAGAGGCGCGCGCGTGATTGACACGTCAAAGTCGCCCTCGTGTCTATCGGTATAATTGTCATTCTTTACCGCAAAGTAATAATATGTCCCGCTGTCGCTTACATTCGTAACCTCATGCCCGGTCATCAGGTCATCGTTCATGCGACCGGTTTCTATTTGGCCTATGGCCTCCATGACAATTCCCAGAGCCTCATCATCACTGTAGTCACCCTCAGATAATGAATCCACCGCTGCATCATATACCGCTCTGAGGCTTTCATAAACCTCCATGTCGTTGGAATCACTTGCTTTGAATACCCAGATGCTGTACTGCTCCTTCTGCTCGCTAGGTGCACTCTCTAAAACATCATGCGCTGCGCCATCGTACACGCCCGTATATCCTCTAAGCCAGCCCTCCTGCTGTGATGTGCCGCCCGAATGACTGCTGCCGCCGCCGGAACTGCCCGAAGGTGTGTCGCTTACTGTAACGCCGCCGCCCTCAAATGTGACGCGGCCTGCATCGATGCTACCGCCTGCTTGCACGCTTACATTATCAAATACGCTCGCGGAAGCTGCGCCGCCTACGTTACCGCTGCCCGCATCGGTCTTTGCGCCTTCGATTGTCTGTGCCGCTGCTTCGGTCTGCTGCACGGCCTGCTGCTCTTCGTTTGCAATTTGCGCATCAAGTGCCTGCCCGTCAGAGGCTTGTGCAGTAAGCTGTTCCTTTACAGTATCGGCAATTCCGAGGCTTGTTAGGCTATCGCCTGCCGCAGCAACGATCTGCTCCGTCGGCGCGCTAAGCGCTGTGCCTACCGAAACGCCGCCCTTGATTGCAGCTTGTTCGAGAATTGCTCTGGCTGCGAATGCATTAAGCTCCGCTGCACCTTTAATGATAACCTGCGCGCCGGCTGTGCCATCTCCAATCTGCGGTATAACTGTCGTATTACTTGTAGCTCCGATTCCAAGCCCAAGCAGCTGTGCCGGTTTCGATGCCCCGCTGACTGAAAGGCTGCTGCCTGCGCTAACTCTTTCGGTCGCAGTACGAGCTGAGCTCATCTTCGTCTCGGTCACGCCGGAATAAAGATTAAAAATAGTTGTTGTGTCACTGGACACTAAATACACGGAATCCCCACCGGACTTTTTACGCTGAACCTTGATATCGCCGCTGGTTCCGCGGATTCCGGTTGTCAGGTTGCTCGTCTTCATGTTCATCGATTCGCTCCCGCTGAGCTTTTTATCGACATCAAAAAAGACTTCACCGCTTTTTATGTTTATTTCAATCTTTTTGCCCGATTTTTCGATTTTAACCTTTGTGCTCTGGCCGAGCTTTATGGCTTTCGCATCATCGAGGCTGATGTAGCAATACGAAGCTGCCGCAGTCTTTACGGTGTAGCCTGAAAGAAGCTTTGTGCCATCGCTCGGTGTAATATCTTTGCCCTTCTCGGTCGTGATCTTTACTGTACCGCTCACGCCCGCAATTTTCATTACAGTCGCGCTCGCAACTTCACCGGTGCCTGCAGAGCCCGCCGCAAAAGCGGAGCCTGCGCCGAAAGTAAACACCAGTGCCAAAGTAAGCATTAGACATAATAGTTTTCTCATTGTAAAATCCTCCGTTAACAGAGTGCACCCCAATTACGATAATTATACAGCAAGTCCGAATAAAAAGCAAAATCGATATTCATAATAACCTGCTACCCATCTTCATCTTTGAGGTCACAGTTTGGGAGCTTTAAAAAACCGAACCGGTTGACTCCAAATGCGATTTTTGCGTTTGGAGTCAACCGATTTTCAATATTTTGCGTTTGAAAACGCTATTCGCTGCTGTTATTAGTTATTTTTGGTATTTTATTACTGTTAATTTTCCCCTTTGCTGACTGATTATTGAATTTCAAAGCTTTATTTCCACCTATTTCGCAATTTTTGGTTGACTCCAAATGCGAATTCTGTGTTTGGAGTCAACCAATCATTTTTTTCAAGTATTTTATGGTTGTTTTTCTCTTTATCGCCAAAACAAAATCCACCTTAGGTTGCCCCTGGGTGGATTTTGGATTAAACGGTTTCTCTCTCTCGGCGGCGACGATTTCTTTCACGTGCAGCGGCACGAAAGCCCTCAGCCGCTTTCGGTGTAAGTGCCGGAGAATCCTCATCAAAAACTATTGGCATCTTCTTTGCCTTTTCAATCATTTCAATCTGTTCCGGTGTAGGCTTTGCTCCCGGAGTAAATTCCTTAGTCACGATCATAATATAAACTCCTTTCCCATCCTGTTGCCAGTCTTGCAGATATAATTCTAATATTATCCCTACGTTCTGTATAGACTACAAAAATCACATCATGGACTAGCCCCAACACATTATACCTATCTTCCGTTTTGCTATGCTCTTCATCGTACCATTCCAGATAGTCTTCATCATTAAAAGCAAGCATTGCTGTTGAAAAATCGATTCCGTGCTTTTTTATATTCAAGTTTTCTTTTTCAGAATCCCACTCGAATATACCCCTGATAATATTCAATTGTTTTCCTCCAATCCCTAATAACATTATACACCTATTGTTGATTCCTGCAAGGCGAACTTACGATTGCATTTCTTGTTTGTTTTTCCATTATCTTCCATATGTAAATATTTGTCAATAGCTTTGATAAAAAATCCACCTTAGGTTGCCCCAAGGTGGATTTTGGTTGCCCTTGATTTAATTGCGCTATTCCTGCGCATTTGTCGCGCTCTAAGCTGCGCGCTTATACCTAAACTGCGAATGTGCCTGCAGGGATTGGGAATGACAGGTATACATAACAGTCACTGTCAGACACAAAATCAGCACTGTTGTATGTTGCCCAGAATGTATTATCAAGAAGGTTAGTGTCACCCGAGAATATATCTGAGCCAAGGTCATCATTTAATACAGGCTCGTCATCTAGCAGCACTGAACCGTGGATGTTTCCGCTGCCTTCGTCCATTCTGCAAAGGACTGCCCTTGGGAATTCAGAAGCGGCTGTCTCCGGCGTGTACATGAAGTTTCCATCCACAATTTCAATAGGATCTATTTCTCCTGCACGGAACATTACCTTTACAATAGCTTTTATAAGGTCACCGTTATCTTCAATTTCATTAAAGTTCGTGCCTACAGCTATGCTGCGTTTAAGGGTACCACCGTAGAGTTTCACCTCCGCACCCTCTCCAATATTGATTAGGCCAGCGTTATCTGCGGTGATAACTGCACTCCCGCCGCTTTCAAAGCTGCAGCTTACCTCTCTGCTATCCCAAATGCAGCCGGAACCGTTCTGCGTCATCTCGCCGCCTGCAGCGACTGCAATGCCGACATTTGTTCCGCCTTCAATGTTTATATTACCTTCATTCGAAAGCAAGCTGCCCGCGCCTATTGTAACAGTAGCGCCTTCGCTAATGATATTGCTGTCACTCATGTTAGCGAGGATTGCTCCATCGGTAATCGTTACAGGTGTTCCACCAATGTTCAATATACCGCTGTTTGTAACAGTTGCGCCACCACTTTGGATATTGAATGCGCCAACACTACCGGTGCCGTATTCAGACAGCGTAAACATGGCGTCGTTTGACAAACAGCCTGCATTTGTTACATTAACATATTTCGCTTCAATAGCACCGATGTTGGTGAGCATCGCGCCTTCGTGCTGAACATTCAGTGTCTGCGTCTTTATTGAACCGCTGTTTATAAACTCAGCATTTTCATCGACCGTAACCGTAGTTGCGCCAAAGCTATAGTCCTGAGAATCCGATTCTGTCCTTACATAAACCTTTTTGCCATCTTCGGCGCTAAGGGTTACCCTTACGGTTCCAAAATTAATGCCTGCGCCGGTGATAAGCACCGCCTTGTTTGCTGTTTCTGCGCTTATTTCAACATCATTCGCGTAGGTATCAGGAACGGTTCTGCGTGAGTCACCTGTGTCCCAGTAGATGCTGCTGTAAGTCGTACTCGACATAGCGGCAAGTACTTCATCTATGCCTACACTTGTACCCATCTCAGCACCATTCACATACTTCATATATGAGCTGTCATTCACAGCCACATACCTTACATCGTAATTACTGCTGTCGCTCCAGTTTTCACGGTTTGACTCATCAAAGACTCCGTCCGTTACGACAAGGCCGGTAGTGCTGCCGCCGCCTTCAGGCCGCAGGGTATAGGTGTAGGTTGCCGTCGCCGGATCGATGTAGTAATTATCTACGTACATTTGCGGTGTAGCGATAGGATTTTCCGCATCGGCGTCGACATAGCACTCAATGCCTGTTACTGTCACGCAATATGTTCCGGCACCGCTTACTGCGGAATGAGTCGTAATCAGTTTATAATAGCCGAAATCCTCCCCATTAAGTTCATACCACCCAACCGTCGGCATGTAGTAGGAACCGGAAACTGCCGGACCACTCACAATGTACGGAACAACCGGAACGTCGGTTGTGTATGGATAAGCCGCTCCTGAGGCCGCAAGGCTTTCCGCCGGTACGATTTCCGGCTCAGGAAGATTCTCAATGTCTAAAGCATTAGGCACATCCGGATGCACCGTAAACCACTTTACGCCGACTGCAGCACGAGTGATATCTATTGTGAAGTTGCCTGTAAATGCGCTGCCCGTCGGATATTTCGGAAGTGCAAAGTAGTAGTAATATCCGCTACTTAGAACATCGACTACTCCTATTTCTTGTACAAGCGTCTCCCTATTGGAGATAAGGTGCCAGTCATTGTATGTAAGTGTTCTGCTTGTGACGCTTGGAAGCTGCTCGCCTCCGATGCTCGACTGCACTTGCGCAAGACTTTCCTCAGTCGCCACGAAATCGCCGCTTTCAAAAATCGCCTTCATGGAAGCTAAGAAAGGAGTATAGTCAACTCCGTTCGGATTATCGGCATTAAAATCGTCGTCGTTAAACGCCCAAATCCAGTAGTCACTCTGCTGAACTGCACTTAGACTTACCGGCGAATGAGGGTCGCCATCATATGTTCCGCTGTATCCTGTGAGCCAACCGTCAGCTTCAGTTCCGGCGCCGCTTACGATATTGATATGCGTTCCCGTAGGGTCAGTTGTGCCAACTACCACGAAGCTGATTGACAAAGCCCCGTCTGTGGCGTAGAGATTTGCCGTTTCCTTCTTGCCGCTTACGGTATTGCCATTATATGTGTATGTGATACCCGAAGTTGTTGCGTAGTATGTTCCCGCCTCCGTATAAGAGTCTCTTTCCGGATAGCCAAGGCTGATGTTAATCCTGCTTTCCGAAAGCTCGGCACTATCTTCGTCAATTATGTAATCTTGAGTGATTTCGACAAACTCACCATCCACAATTATTCCGATTTTCGGCGTTCCCAAATGGAGATCGGGTACTTCAGATATAGATATGGTTGTTCCGTCCGTAAACTCTTCGTCCGGCTCGTACTCGTAATACCACTTGGTCGCAATCGCTGCCTTTGTGATATCTACCTCGAAATTGCCGGCATAAGCATTATTCTGTGCAGTCTTCGGGATTGCTACATACCGCCACGAGCCGGAATCTACAACATTCTTTGCAAAGAGTGCATCCAAGGCTTGCCATGCCTCGCTGCTGTATTCATGCTGGTTTACGAATCCCGTAGCATGGTCGATACTAATAGCGTTTAATTGCTCCCTTATAGCCGAAAGAGAGGCTGCCATGGTATCGGTAGCCTGTGCCGGTGTGCATTCGCCAAGAAGCGCAGATGCAGAAGACTTTACTGTGTTAAATGACTCGGTTTCTTCCGGTCCAAAGAGCCAAATGTAGTAGTCCTCCTGCTGAATAGCAGTCGGGCTGATTGCAAGATGATTTTGCGTATCATACGTTCCCGTGTATCCCGCCAGCCAGCTGTTTGCAGCAGCGCCGCTTACGATAGTAAGCCCTGTCGGGTTGGTAGCCACTTCATAAGTGCCTGCAGGTGCAGGGAAGGAAATCTTGTTGAAGACTGCTGCGCCCGGGGTGCTCTGTGCATCGCTTGTTACGTAGAAGTAGCCGCTTGTCTGCTCAATGCCGGTGCCTGATACAACAGAGCCGTTTATAGCATATCTTTCAGCTTGTGATCCGGAGTTGTTAAATTCGCACTTTATTGCCTGTGCAGTATCACCACCGTTTTGCGGAGTGTAATTCATGGCTTCAACTGCTAATCTGGAACCTATAATTGCCTTTGCAATTGTTTCAAGCCTTAACCTCTCGTTAGCCGGATTTAACGGAACATTGTTAGTTATTAACTTTTGAATGCTTCCTCCATATATATTTACGGTACCAACGGAACTGTTTGAACCGCGGAAGCCAAAGGTTGGATAATTTGCAGACGCGTCTGTACCTGCAAATGTTCCTGTTTCATCAAACGCTGAAGGTTTATAATCTCGAACATATACATTATCAGGATTTACACCTGTCGGAACCTCCTGTGTGAATGTGCCGCCGTGAATATCCAAATAATCCTCGTGTGTCTCCGAAATGTCAATTTTGCCTCTGTTAAGAAGCGTTGTACCTTCTGTTATCCACAGTCCGCACGGGATTACCATATGCCCTTCGTTGATAAGCGCGCCGGTGCCGTTAATAACTGTAGGCGATTCCAATCCGGCTGCGATTTCTCCGGCTGCAGCATTTTTGAATGTACCATTGCCATCTAAATAAGCATTGCTCATGCCACTGTCTTTGAACTTCACCAGACCTTCATTTATAAATTCAGCGCCCGATGTGACAGTTATGCTGCTCAGGCTTGTAAGCCTGCCGCTGTTTATGATATCCACACCGCTGCCTACACTGATATTCGCTGACTCAATTGCAGTCTGTGAGGTTCCTGCAGCTGCCGCAGAACCATCGCCGACTCTTACAAAGAGCTTGTTGCTGCCGACTGCGCTAAAGGTTGTATAGCCTGCGGTCGCGATTCCCGGACCGCTGATAAATACAGCTTTGTTTGTGGTGGTTGCAATTATTTCGAAGTTTCCGTCGAGATGTAGCTGCTCATACATCGGATTATCAGCCCTAGGTACAAACAGCTCTGCCGCATCCGCAGGGGTAGGTTCCCAGTAGATGCTGCTGTTAGTTTCGCCTGCGTCTTTAAGCCAGTCACTTACCGTGTCAAGGCCAATTGGTTCATTCACAAATTCACCGTGCCTGTATAATTGATATTCCATGAGGCCGAAGTCATTAGGTTCCCCTGCAATGAGCGCAACATCATACTTTGTATAATCGCTCCAGTTTGCACGGTTTGAATCATCAAAGACTCCGTCCGTTACGGCAAGCCCCGTAGGCTGCGCCGGCTCAACATATTCCGTAAACGAAGCATCCGACCCTGCGATTGGGAAGGTAATCTGTGCATAAGCCGCGTTTGGATAGCTTGCTGCGCCAAAAGTTGTATTGAGCTCTGTCGCCCAAATATTTTTGCGCGTGATTGAACCGCCCATAGGATTGCTGTCCGTCGCCGTTGAAAGCGTCGTCACACCGTTATTTATAAACGAGCCCGCAATATTATTTCCGCCCGCAGCTGTATAATAGAACTTGTACGCTCTTGCCTGTGTTCCGTCAGGTGCAGTATATGTAAATGCCCTGCCGCTGTCCATAGCATGCATGGTCATATAGTTTCCAAAGCTTGCGTATACGAGCGTCTTTATATAATCATCAGGAAGCGTATATCCCGTAGCCACATTCAAATCGCGCTTCAGGCTGCCGCCGTAGATTTCGACATTTCCGCCACCCATAATATTGAACATCGGATGTGGTGGGTTCGGCTCCGTCGTTTCCGCATTAAGCAGTGTCTGCCGCTTGTCCCATATTGTGCCGCTCTCCTGTGTCAGGAAGCCGCCCCGCAGATATATCGTCTCTGCTGCATTTTCATGCATTGTGAGATTTCGGTAGTTTACAAAATCGCCCGAAACAGTCATGCTGTTCATCAATGTGACTGTACCGTTGTTTGTAACATAAGTATTTGCGCCTACATTCAAATTCGGAACCTTGAACCTCGTTCCTTCATCACTTGCCGTAAGCCCCGCACCATCACCTATCTTTACAACCAGCAGTCCTCCGCCGGATACCATGCTTATCGTGCCGCTTGTTTCAAAGCCGCAGTCGATTCCTGCGCCGGAAATGTAAATTGCGCGGTTTGAAGCTGTAGCTGCCATGGCCTGCGCTGCGCTCAGCACGTCAGGTGAAAGATACTGCGCAGTCCTGCCGGTATCCCAAAGAATCGTATTGTAGGTGTTCGATGAAGAACCCAGCGCCGCGAGGACTTCGCTCACAGTATGCCCCTCAGTTACTTCGCTCTGCGTTCCCGGACCGTTCACCCTCGCGTACTTTGTGTAAGTGCTCTCATTTCCGTCATTCTCCGCAATAAATGCGAGATCGTATGTCGTATAGTCACCCCATGTTTCACGGTATGCCGCGCTGAAGAAGTCCTGATTTGCAACAACGCTTCCAACAGGAGGCGCCGCTACTCTGTAGGTATACTGCATATTTTGCCCCGACAAGAAGTAATTGTCGGTTTGAGTTCTGCCGGTGTAATTAGTGCCGTCATCATCTTGTATGTAGGATGCGAGCCGCACGGTATATTCGCCTGCACGGCCCTGAGGAGCATCACCTGCCACAACCGGCTCGAAAGTGACATCGACTCCTCCGGAGCTGATGGTATCAGCTGCTCTGTAATCATCATCCGCACCAAATATTGCGAAATCCTGCGGAGTTCTGTATACGCCTATTACCGGCACCACAGGAATCTGCTCCGTACCTGCAGGGAATAAGGCATTCTGCGCTACTTCCTCATTTGTTTCGCGGTCATACCACTTTATCGAAATCTCTGCTTTACCAATTAATACCCGAACATCGCCATACCTGCTGCCGGCTACATCGCCCTTTTCGATTGCGAAATAGTAATATACGCCGCTGTCAGCCACATTTTCTACTGTTTGGCTGTCCGAAGTTGCCAGATTACTGTCAAACTCAGCGAGGTCGTCACTCCAGTAGTTTCTCAAATAAGCACCGAACGCCGGCACACCGCCGGGAGTTCCCGCCATGCTCTCGCTTACCTCGGCATACTCGCTTTCCACACGGCTGTAAAGCGCAACCAATTCATTATATCTATCCGCATCATTGAAAAACCATATATCGTAGTCAGCAAGCCTTGCTGAAAGGTTTGTCGCTATCGCATGGCTTTGGCAGTCATATGTGCCCGTATAGCCGGTAAGCCAAGCTTCCTCCTGCTGGCCGCCCGAGCTGCTGCCGCCGCCTGTAGAAGGACGCGTAGTTGGAGTATCCTCCACTGTCACAGCATTGCCATCGAATACGGCCTTGCCTGCGTCAATGCCTGCGCTTTGCTGCACGCTGACATTTTCGAAAACCTGCTCGGAAGCTGCGCCTTCTGCGCTGCCGCTGCCTGCGTCTGTCTTTGCGCCTTCAATTGTCTGTGCCGCTGCTTCGGTCTGCTGTACAGCCTGCTGCTCTTCGCCGGCTATCTTTTCATCGAGAAGCTGTGGGTCTGAGACTGCATCGCTAATCTGCTGCAGCGCATTATCCGCAACCTGCAGAGTTTCCAGAGCTGCGCCGGCCTGCTCCACAATCTTTTCCGTCGAAGCCTGTAATGCTTCGCCCACAGGCATACCATTTTTGATTGCGGCATTTTCGATGATTGCTCTCGCGCCGAAGTTGTCAATCTCAAGCTCGGACTTTTGGATGAGCTGCTCAGGCGCCGGTAACGAAGGGGTCAGTAAACCCGGAGTGCCCGGAGTACTCGGAATGTCCGGAGTTAATGCGAAAGTGAGCTGCTCGCCGGCAGAGAGTTTGGCTGATGGACCTATTCCGATGCCCGGCTTTATTTCAGTCTGTCCGGAGAAAAGCTGCATGGTGGTTTTTTGATTTAGCCTCAAAGATGAGAAGGGTCTGGTGACCACCTGCATTGTACCGCTCGTTCCACGGATGCCGGTGGTGAGGTTGCTCGTTTTGATGTTCATCGACTCATTGCCCGAAAGCTTTTTTTCAACGTCAAAATAGAGTTGCCCGCTCTTTAGAGTAATTTCAATCTTTTTGCCCGACTTTTCAATCTTTACCTTTGTGTTCTGGTCGAGCTTTATAGCCTTTGCGTCATCAAGGCTGATGTAGCAATACGAAGCTGCTGCGGTCTTTACAGTATATCCCGTAAGGAGCTTCGTGCCGTCAGACGGTGTTACGTCCTTTCCTTTCTCGGTCGCAATCTTTACGGTGCCGCTGGTGCCCGCAATTTTCATGACCGTTGCACTTGCATCACCTGCAGAGTCTGCCGCAAAAGCAGAGGCTGCGCCGAATGTGAGCACGAGTGCCAGTGTCAGGATCAAACTAAATACTTTTCTCATGCGCGTTCCCTTCTTTATATTACCTTTATCTACTTAATTAAATTTAGACAGTTTATTATACAACAAGCTGAAATAATATGAAAGCAAAAACGCAAAAAATAGACGAAAACCACTCTATCTGCAGATAGAGTGGTTTTATGAAAAAACGCATGTTTTTATGGAACTACCGTAATCGGAATATCCGTAAGCTCGGTGATAATCGTGCCGTCGGCTGCGAGCAGCTCGTCAAAATAGTATAAACCATCATCTTCATGGATTCTACTTGTATATCCGAGAGTTGCGCCCTCCCAGTTTACCTCATCAGGGTCGAATCCAAAGCCGCTCATTCCATATTCACCTGTATTGTCAAATACAAGCGAGTGAGCGTATCTGTCCGTATAGTTTCCTCTGAGTCTGAAGAGCTTTCCATCACCGTCAATGATATAGAATCTGCAGTTCACCGCACCGCCGACTATGCTACTGCCCACTTCAAGCATTGAGCCCTCTTCGAATGTAAGGGTGAGGGTTGCGTCGGAGCTGTCATATACTGCCGAAGGGCTAGGCTCCTGTGTTGTAGCCGCTAATATAGCTGTAGCTCCAACCGGTTCCGAATCTACTTCTATTGTCTCGAGTGCCATATTCTTGCTGCCACTGTTAAGTCTCACAAAGAACCTGCCCTCAGGCACCTCACTCGGCAACCAATCTTCATCAATATGGAAGAAGGTAGTGCCAAGCTGCTGTGTATGGTTGTCGTTCCATCTGAACTCGTCGGTCCAGTCCATATCCGAGCCTTGTATCTGAGTTGAGTTATCCCAGCTGGTTCCGTACTTAATCATATAAGTGCCGTTGGTAGTCGGATTCAAAAGCCTTCCTCTGAGGTCGACTCTGATGAGGCTCCTGTCCTCCGATGCGGCTACGCTGTCTATATTAACTGCCGAATCCTGAATAGGGATAGGATTTTCTGCCGTTATTGCGGCCATAGGGTTTCCGTTCGTATCTGCAACCGCAGTTCCGTTATAGGTAAGGCCCATATTCATGCCTTCAAGGCTCTCCACACCAAGCTCCATAAAGTAGCGCGTTCTGCCGCTTACTGCAGCGGTTGTCGAAACGCTTACAGAGCTGATTGTACCTGCTGCGCCCGTAAAGCCAAAGCCCTCTCCGTTAGTCGGCACATCTACGTCTTCGCTCATTTCGACAACAATTTTGTTTCTCGCTCCATTTAAGAATGCCGATAAAATGCGAGGTGCTACAGTGTCTCGAGCGTTCTCAGTGCCTGTAATGTACAGCTCGCCGAATTGCTGACTAGCCGCCACAAAAATCGGCTGGTCTGAAATTACATTACCCTGCTTTAGGATAAATGCAAAGAATGCGCCGGAGTCAGCATCCTGCCACTCATTAAAGTCTATACTTATCGTTTCTTCGTCTGCCGAGTCTATACGCCCGTAGACAAGTGCACTTGCCTGATTTACATAGTTTGAATGCCCGTGAAGCACATCATAGGAATCAGGGTAGCCATTACCTCGTTTTCCTACAAATATTCCGTAAACCTCCGTATCCGCTGCCTCTGCAAGCTTTAGTGTTATATCAAAGCCATCTGCTCTGCAAGCTACCTGCGGATATCCATCCGCAAAGCCAACGATATTGCTGCTTAATATCGGCTGTGATGTTATAGGGTTACCCTCCGCGAGGCGGTAGGTGAAGGTGAGGTTGCTGCCTATTACATTGCAGTTTCCATCGTTAGCCGGGCAGTTTCCACCCTCGTTAAGAGGTGTTACTGTTGCCCCACCCATTTTAGGATTCATATATTCAATGCCCGTAACCTTTACGGTATAAAGTCCGTCTGAGCCTTCAACAGGATTGGATGTTACAAGGCTATAACCACTGCCAAGGGAAACAGGGACTTTAGCCCCGCCCGTGCCGAGCATATATGTGTATGGACCCACGTCAACATATCCGTAATCATTAAGAGTGAGCGTTGAATCCGATGGTACATCGGTATAGGTTCCTGCTCCAAAGTTGTACATGCCCCAGCCGATATAAAGGTCTGCAGGCTCGATTACAACAGGAGTTCCGCCCGTCTTTATATCGTTAAGGTTTCCCTGCTTTGGAATTGCGTAGTATAGATATCTGCCGGTACGTGAAACGCTACGCACAGTCTCATAGCTTCCCGCAGGGTCGTAGAAATCCCAACCAAAGCCACCGCTTGCTGTGGAACTCAACCTCGTGATTACTTCATCAAGATTAAGACCTTGACTTCTAAGCGCTGACCAAGAGGTTGCTATGTTTCTATACTTTTGTCTCTCACTAGAGCTGCTTCCGTCAAAGCAGAAGATATAATAGTTATTTGCCTGGTCTTCTGTCAGATTAAACGCAGGATGATCCTGTCCGTCATATGTGCCGGTATATCCTGTAATCCAGCCCGGTTCTATTGTGTAGCTGTATGTATATTCACCTGTCAGGGAGAAGTTTGGTGTCTCGTAAACATATTCCGGCTCAGGATCTACAATCGGAATGCCATGTCCGATACTTGACGGAGTGGTAACTGCAATACAATTAACCTTTACCGTGCCGGAGTTTGCGGTAAGTTTAAAGCCGCTGGCATAGCCCGGAGCCAATGTAAATATTTCTGTTGGCTGTCCATTATCGTCAAATCCTGCAATATCCATCGATATCGGCTCAAATATACCATCAGGCGATACAATGCCAAGCTGCGCGCTTACAGGAATCTCTGTCGTATCCGAAGGGAAAGTGCCTGAATTGCCGGTGACTTCATTTCCGCTTGCATCTACCCATCTAACCTCAAGTTCCTTTCTTGAAATCCTAACATGGAGTGTACCTGTCTTTTCCTCGTAAGGTGCTGTATGCCCTATTGCGTAGTAAGGATAGTCACCACTGTCAGCGACATACATTACCTCGCTGATATCTTGCCTATTATCACTTATGTCATGTTCATTGCAATAGTTGTTCCTAAATTCATTATTGTAGAGAAGATATTGTTCCACTACCAGTCTGTAATAATCCGGTTCTGGCTCGCCTGCCTCAGCAAGGCTTACCTTTACCTCTTCATAGTTTGCCTTTGCATCCGCGAGGACTGCCGCAAAGGATGTATATTCCTCTACAGTCTTAAATACAAAGATATCGCTTTCGCTGAACTTTACATATGGGTCTTCTGTGAATACACGCTTTGGTCCTTGTGAGAAATAATCAAATGCGCCTGTATATCCCGTGAGATATCCCGACTCAGGAATACCGTTTTCGCTTGCGCTCGAGCTGCCGCTACTGTGGCTGCCCGAAGTCTGCGCTGCAGTGCCCTCTACAGTCACGCTGCCGCCTTCGAAGCTTACCTTTCCGGCGTCAATTGTGGCATTTTGGGAAACCTCCACCTTTTCGAAAACCTGCTCGGAGGCTACACTGCTCGCATTTCCGCTGCCTGCATCAGCCTTTGCATCGCTTATTGCCTGCAAGGTTTCTTCGGTCTTTGCAGTTTCCTGCTGCTCCTGCTCTGCGATGGCTTTGTCGAGTGCCTGCGGATCGCTTGCCATTTCTGTAACCTGCTGCTTTGCGCTATCCGATACATTGAGCGTATCAAGCACCGTTTCGCCCACCTTTTCGAGAATCTGAGCAACGCTCGAGGTAAGTGCCTCGGCTACGGATGTACCCTGCTTGATTGCAGCATTTTCGATGATGGCTCTCGCGCCGAAGTTGTCGACAACGAGATCTCCCTTTACAAGAGTCTGCCCGGCTCCCGTGGTTTCCGCTGCTTTGTTTACGGCAAGCTGCTGACCTGCGGAAAGGCCGGTGGGCATGGCATTACCCATGCCTGTCTTTACATCGGTAAATCCCGAAAAGAGCTGCATCGAAGTCTTTGGCATCAGTACATTTGCCAGCTGCGATTTCTGCGAGCCTGCGCGCTGTATAGCCTCAAGCACCTTTTCGAGGACAACCCTTATTGTGCCGCTCGTTCCGCGGACACCGGTTGTGAGGTTACTCGTCTTTATGTTCATTGACTCACTGCCTGAAAGCTTTTTGTCTACATCAAAGAACAGCTGCCCGCTTTTGACATTTATTTCTATTTTCTTTCCCGACTTTTCTATCTTTACCTTCGTATTCTGGTCGAGCTTTAACGCTTTTGCATCATCGAGACTGATGTAGCAATACGAAGCCACACCCGTCTTTACGGTATAGCCCGAAAGGAGCTTTGTACCGTCGCTGACGTTTACGTCCTTGCCCTTTTCGGTCGTGATGCTGACTTTTCCGTCAAAGCCCGCAATCTTCATCACAGTCGCAGTCGTGCTTCCCGCAGACGAGCCTGCCGCAAATGCGGAGCCTGCGCCGAAGGTAAATACGAGAGCAAGTATTAATACTAAACTTACTATCCTTTTCATTGTCTGTTCTCCAAACTTACTTTACATCCGAAAGGTTCTTTAGAATCTGCGCAACCTCTGCTCTGGTAGCAGTGTCACCGGCTGCCAGATTTCCGTCTTTACCCTTTATTACGCCCTTTCCGACTGCCCAGATCAGAGCATCCTTTGCCCATGACGGAGCCTTGTCCGCATCAGGCATGGCGTTAAAGCTTTCCTTTGCTGCACTGCTGAGCGTAGTATCCATCTTCATCAGCTTTGCATAAGAATATATGATTGCTGCCATCTGGCCGCGTGTAACATTGTCATTTGGTGCGAAAAGTCCGCCGCCTATGCCGTTTACCAGGCCATTGTCAGCAGCCCATGCAGCCGGGCCCGCATAGTAAGCACTGTCTGCCACGTCGCTGAACTTACTGTCGCCGCCGATAATTTCGCCTGCGTAGGTCTTTTCATAAAGCCTGCCAATGACTGTCACGAACATGCCGCGTGTCATGCTTGCCTGAGGCGAGAACATGCCCTTTGCGGTGCCGTTAAAGAGGCCTCCCGTGTAAGCATAGTCCACCGCATCATAGTACCAAGCCTTTGCCGGCACGTCATAGAAGTCAGAGACCGACTTTGCCTCAGCCGAAAGGTCCAGAACTACAACTCCCGCATCGCTGTCGGCCACATAGAGCTTGCCATCCGAGATAGCCATATCTGCCGGGTCAGCCGGGAATGTATCGAGTGCCTTTGCATCAGCCTTTAAGAAGGTGGAAACTGTGCCGTCCTCAATCACACGGATTGCATTGTTTCCGCAGTCGCCGACATAGAGCTTGTTTGAAGCTTTATCAAAGGCAAGTCCTGTCGGATTGAGGAAAAGTGCCTTGCTGCCGATTCCGTCAATATACCCGCCGTCAGCAGATGCGCCGGCAATGATGGAAAGAGCTTTGCCGTCGTATTTCAATACTCTGTGATTGCCCGTGTCTGCAATATAAAGGTTTTTACCGTCCCATGCGAGACCCTTTGGTGCGGAAAGACCGCTGACGATTGTCGCTACCTTTCCGTCCTTTGTGAGAGACAGAACTCTGTCATTGCCTGTGTCAGCAATGTAGAGTGTGCCTTTACCGTCGCTTGCAAGAGCAGTCGGAAGTGAGAGCTTTGCTTCTTTACCGAGCAGCGTCTTTACACTGCCGCCTTCAATGTAGCGAAGGAGATTGTTTGCAGTGTCGCTCACCGCAAGGCCGTTCATGAAGCCTTCGATGTCGGTCGGACGGTTAAAGAGTGCCTTTGCGTTTTCGCTGTCAAGGAAACCGCCTGCCGCTTCGCCGAGCATGTCCTCAGGAAGGAGCTTTCCCGCAAAATCGGTCCACTCACTGCTGCCCTTTGCCTCTTTCATAATGAGGTTTGAAAGGTGGTCGACCGCATAGATATCGCCTGCCGCATCAACGTAGATGCCCGTTACTTCCTTGAACGTAACGCCTGTTTCATCTTCGCCTGCTGCAAATGCAGGAACACCCATTGCAAATACCATTACCGCTGCCATAAGGCACGCCAAAAGTCTTTTCATAGTATTTTCTCCATTTCATTATTATATTACCTACCGGAGCGCCAATTATCCCGCTCGGCATCCCGGGAATTGATACACCAATCCAAGTTATTATTATAATATAAAACAAATTAATTGAAAAGTATATAAAATCCACTTTGGGGGCAAATTCCAAAGTGGATTTAAAGTGGATTTATAAAGCTTTTTTGTTAAAAAAGCGAAAGCTGGTCGGTTTCGGGCAGGCCGTTTAACAGACCGTTTGCCCGAAGCACTTCAATAGCGGATTTGTTCTGACCGCCGCGGATTCGAACATCCTCGACAGTTTCGTAAGGGCGCTCTCTGTAGCCGCAAACAAGTGCGTTTGCAGCTGTTTCGCCCATTCCCGTCAGTGCCAGGAAAGGAAGCAGCACGCGGGCCTTACCATGCTCGGCTTCGCCTGCCTTGCCATAGTCCTTTTCGTCTGCGGTTGCGCTTTCCGGGTAGTGGATTTTGAACTTTGTCGCATCGGAAAGCTCAAACGATGCGGGCTCGAACTCAAAGCCTCTCGCAAACATTTCGTATGCAACCTCGTAAACGAGATATTCGTCGCCTTCCTTTTGTGAAGCCTCTTTGCCCTTTGCCTCTATCAATTCCATTTCCTTTAGCACGGCATTTTTGCCGCGAAGGATAACCTCTGAATTGAAGTTGTCTATTTTAGTGGTAAAATAAACTGCATAAAACGCTGCAGGGAAATGTACCTTGAACCATGCGAGTCTGAATGACATCATTACATATGCCACCGCATGGGCGCGCGGGAACATGTACTCGATTCTTTGGCAGGATTCGATATACCAGTCCGGGACATCGTTTTTCTGCATCAAAGCCTTCCATTCATCCCATTCCTTGCACTTTCCCTTTGCAACCTTTCCCTTTCGGACATTCTCCATGATTTTGAAGGCTGTCTTGTTTGGCAGGCCCTTCAGAATCAGGTAGTTCATAATGTCGTCACGGGTTGATATTACTTCCTTCATTGTGGCATCGCCGCTCTTTATGAATTCCTTTGCGTTACCCAGCCACACCCCGGTTCCATGCGAAAAGCCCGAAAGGCGAACCAGGTCGGCAAACTTGTCAGGCTTTGTATCGTCGAGCATGCCGCGTACAAAGGATGTTCCAAACTCAGGGATAGCATAGCTGCCGTGAGTGAATTTGTAATCCGGATCCTCTATCGAGAGTGACTCTATGCCGTTAAATATCTTTAATACATCCTTGTCGGAAAGGTCTGTATCCTGAGGGTCAATACCCGTTAATTCCTGAAGCTGTCTGATCTGCGAAGGCACATCATGACCGAGTATATCGAGCTTTAACAGGTTCTCGTCAATCTTGTGATAATCAAAATGTGTCGTTATCATATCCGATTTGACATCGTTTGCAGGATGCTGCACCGGACAGAATTCATAGATTTCATGATCGTCCGGGCATATTACCATGCCGCCCGGGTGCTGACCTGTCGTGCGCTTTACGCCCGTGCAGCCCTTTGCCAGCCTGTCCGCCTCGAATTTGTTTACCGGAATACCTCTTTCCTCATGGTATTTCATTACATAGCCGTAAGCGGTTTTATCCGCTACCGTGCCTACGGTTCCGGCTTTGAATACGTTCTTTTCACCGAAGATTTCGCCTACGTATCTATGCGCAATCGGCTGATATTCACCCGCGAAATTAAGGTCGATATCAGGCTCCTTGTCGCCTTCGAATCCGAGGAAGGTTTCAAAAGGAATGGTAAAGCCGTCCCTCTTCATCATTGTGCCGCATTCGGGACATTTGCGCGGAGGCATATCGTTTCCGCAGTCGTATTCTCCCGCTCCGTAAATGTCGTCGCCCCATTCGAGCTTTTTGCAGGCGGGACAGATATAGTGAACAGGCAGCGGATTAACCTCCGTAATCCCGGCCATGGTAGCCGCAAAGGATGAACCTACGGAACCACGCGAGCCTACCAGATATCCGTCGTCATTCGATTTTTTTACCAGCATCTGTGCCGAAACATACATCACGGCATAGCCGTTGTCGCAGACCGAGTTTACCTCTCTGTCGAGTCTGTCCTGAATGAACGGCGGCAGCGGATCGCCGTATATTTTGTGAGCCCTGTCGTAGCAGGTCTTTTTCAGTGTTTCTACTGCACCGTCGATTTTCGGAGGATACTTGCCCTTTGGCACCGGCAGAATCTCTTCCGTCATGTTCATGATAGCCTGCGTGTTTTCGACAACCACGCGGCGTGCTGTTTCTTCGCCGAGATATGCGAACTCTTCGAGCATTTCGTCGGTGGTGCGCATGTAGAGGCCTTCGCCGTCTTCCGCATCCTTGTAGCCCATGCCCGCCATCAGTATGTTGCGATAAATCGCATCGTCAGGCTCGGCATAGTGTGAGTCGGTCGTCGCACAGACGGGCTTTCCGAGCTTGTCCGCGAGTGCCACTATGCGGCGGTTTATATCGCGCAGACCTTCGATGTCCTGCACGCGGCGGCTCCTGTGCTCGCCCTTTGCCGTAACCGTGTCTTCCGTCAGGAAGCGGTTGTTTATCAGAGGCTGAATCTCAAGGTAGTCGTAAAATGATGCGACTTTCTCGATTTCGGATTCTTCCTTGCCTTCGAGAATTGCCTCGTAAAGCTCGCCCGCAGAGCAGGCGGAGCCCAGTATCAGACCCTCTCTGTGCGCCTCGATGACGGAGCGCGGGAGCCTCGGTTTTTTATAGAAATAATTAAGATGCGAATATGAAACCAGCTTGTAGAGGTTTTTGAGCCCTGTCTGGTTTTTTGCGATGATTATAATGTGGTACGAGCGCTGAGTTTTATACTCGATTTTGCCGTCGTCACCCTCGTAGCCCTCGGATTCCACTAGGTAGCCTTCCATGCCGTAGATAATCTTTATCGGCCTGCCTGCCTTTGCTTCATCCTGCGCCTGGCTGTGCGCATCCGGGAATGCCTGTACCACTCCGTGGTCGGTGACTGCGACTGCCGGCTGTCCCCACATGGCAGCTGTGTGAACGAGGTTTTTGACAGGGTTTAATCCGTCCATCGCACTCATCTGAGTATGCGCATGAAGCTCCACTCTCTTTTCCTCGCAGGTATCCTTTCTGCCGACAGGGCGCTCGCCTTTTTCTATTGAATCTATCATGGCGATGAGAGCTTTTTCGTACTCGTCGTACTTCATTTCGCCGTGAACCTTTACATAGTCGCCCTCCTGGAGGTTATTATTTATATCGTCCCATTTTTGCGGCAGGCAAAAGCATTTTAAGCCGATGCTCGTCTTTCCGTCCGTGATGGCCAGGCTGACGAGCTTTTTTGCGCCGTTTTGAACGTCTCTTTCGCTCTTTTCAAAGAGTATGCCGCGTAGGTTTACCATGCCCGTCTCGGCTGTAACGGTGCGCATGTCGGTGAATGCCGCATCGTCTCCTATAGGCTTTCCCATAATCAGATCGCCCTCTACAGGCTGGTATTTATCCTTTTTGCGCCATCCGCCCTGAGGTCTTGCGTTTTCTCCGCTTTTGCCCTCGCCAGAAGCCTTGGCAGCGCTGCCGCCGTATACCCTGTTTGGATCGCTTGCTGCCTCCTGCGCCAGCTTTGCGGCTGCGGCAAGCTCTGCGGCGTATGCGGCTTCTCTCGCCTCTTCACTCTTTCTGGTATATTCTTCGTCGTTTATGAAGACGATTTTTTGCGTTATGCCAAAGTCGCGGCTGAGGATTTCCTGAAAGCGGTAAGCGACCTCTGCATTCAGTCTGCCGACTACCGTTTCACCGACTGCCTTTATTGTTATTTTGCCCTCCGCCTCGTCGATTTTTGCGCTGTCGCAGTGAATTGTCCGCGTAAGCGGTGAAAAATCGCCGTTTATCTCTGCGATTGCGCGTGGCAGTGCCAGCCGCAGAATATCGGATTTATTCAAAGCCAGGTCCTTGTATATGTATTCGATGTTAACGCTCTTTAGCCCCGGAACTCCGCAGGTAAGCTGAGCCTTTAGCTTTTTCTCGTCCTCGAGCGGCATGATAAAATTGAGCTCCAGCTTTAATTCAAAGCAGCTCTTTTCCGTCAGGAGTACTGCCGAGCACACCTTGCAGCGCAGCTTTTCCCTGTCATAGTTTCCGATTTTATCCCAGCTTATTGCGTTTTCAATCAGGCTTATCATTAATTAGTATCCTTTAGTATCCTTTTCTTTACCATTTCGGTCAGTTCTTCGGTGATTTTGTCCTCCGAAACGGCTTTAATTATTTCGCCCTTTGCGAAAATCAGGCCCTTGCCGTCGCCGCCCGCAACTCCGAGATCTGCCTCTTTGGCTTCTCCGGGACCGTTTACGGCGCAGCCCATAACGGCTACCTTAAGGCTCTTCCCTGCTGCCGCCAGCATTTCATCAAACGGGGCGAGTGCTCTTTCCACATCCGAAGCGATACGCACCAGGTCTACCCTCGTGCGTCCGCAGGTAGGGCACGAAACGAGGTCTATGCCTGTCTTTCTGAGCCCTATCGACTTTAGTATTGCCTTTGCGGCATAGATTTCTTCAATCGGGTCTGCCGTCAGAGAAACCCGCATTGTGTCTCCGATTCCGCAAAGCAGCAGCGCTCCTATTCCGGCTGCGCTCTTGATTTTCCCCATTGAAAGCGTTCCCGCCTCAGTCACTCCGATGTGGAGCGGGTGATCGGTCTTTTCGGAAACCAGCCTGCAAGCTTCAAAGTTCATGCGAACATCGGATGACTTCATGGATATGACGATGTCGCCAAAGTCCATGTCTTCGACCAGCTTTACGTTTCTGAGTGCGCTTTCAGCAAGACCTTTTGCCGTAACTCCGCCCTCGCGAGTCAATATATCCTTTTCGAGCGATCCGCCGTTCACACCGATGCGAATCGGTATATGTCTTTCCTTTGCAGCATCTACTACGGCTCTTACTCTGCCCGTATCCCCGATGTTGCCCGGATTTATGCGAATCTTGTCTGCGCCGTTTTTTATTGCCGCAAGTGCGAGACGGTAATCAAAGTGAATGTCGGCAACAACGGGTATGGTCAGTCCGCATTTCCTTAGCTCACGGATTGTAACGCCCAGTGCATCCGCAGCTTCGCTGTCCGGCACCGCGAGTCTGATTATCTCGCAGCCCGCCTCGGAGAGACGCTTTATCTGCTCTACGCATGCCCTGCTGTCTCTTGTGTCGACATTACACATGGATTGTATGGAAATCGGCGCTGTGCCGCCTATTGCCACATCGCCGCATAATACCTTGTGAGTTTTTCTGTGTTCGTTCATACTGATATCCTTTAGCCCAATAATCTTCCTATATCATGGTATGTTACAAATATCAAAAGCACCACCAAAAGCATCATACCCGCAAAATGGAATTTGCTTTCGATTGAGTCCGTTATAGCCCTTCCTGTCAGCTTTCTGATGATGACGAATACTATTCTGCCGCCGTCGAGTGCAGGGAAAGGCAGGAGGTTGATTATACCCAGGTTCAGGCTGATCAGAGCTGCTATATAGGCCACGTAGACAATGCCCCGGCTAACCGACATTTCGATTACCTGAACTATGCCCACAGGGCCTGAAAGGTCGCTTGCCGAGCCGTGCCCCGTTACGAGATTTCCCAGCGAATCGAGCATCAGGCCGCCCAGATTCCACGTTCCCCTGACTCCCAAATAGAGTGAGTAAAGCGGTCTGTGCTCTGCCTTTGGCATGATGCCGATCATGTAACGCTGCTCGTCCTCGTTAAACTGTGGAACGACTGAAAAGCTCAGACTTTCGCCGCCGCGAAGGACTTGCACGTCAAGCGCAGTGTCTGCCTTTGAGCGTTCAGCGAGGGTGGTTGTGATGTCAGCCCAGTCGCTTGTCTTAATGCCGTCTATGCTGATGATTTTATCGCCTGCCTCGATGCCTGCCGATGCGGCAGGAGAGTCTGCAATAACGCTTGAAAGCGTGTTCCCGACGGTTCCTGCAATCAGCGCAATCATCGCCATCAAAAGGATGCAGAGTATGAAATTCATCGCTGCGCCCGCTACGAGAACGCAAATCTTTTGCCACCATGGTTTTGTGACAAAATCTCCCTCTTTTCCCGTCTCTTCGTCCTCGCCTCCGAGCATACAGTATCCGCCGATTGGCAGTCCCCTGAGCGAATACATCGTCTCACCGCGCTGCTTTTGCCAAATCAGCGGGCCCATGCCGAGCGAAAACTCGTCGACTCTCGTTTTAAATGCCTTTGCGACTATGAAATGTCCAAACTCATGGACGAAAATCAGTAGCAGAAAAATCAGTACTGTTGCCAGAATTGTAAATATAACATGCATCTCTAATACTCCCTAATCAGATTTTGTGTTTTTTCACGGACCGCCCTGTCGGTCTCCAGAATGTCTTCGAGGCTCTGATTGTAGCTGACCTCGTGCTCCTCCAGAATGCGGCCTATGCCCTCGGAAATGGCCGTAAAGCCGATACGCCCCTCGAGAAATGCCTGCACCAGTTCTTCGTTTGCGGCATTCAGCGCAACAGGTGCGCTTCCGCCTACCTTAAGCACATCAAAGGCGTACTGCAGCGGCCTGAAGGTCTCTGTGTCAGGCTTTTCGAATGTCAGCCCGCCCTCGAGCGAAAAGAAGTCGAGCGAGGCAAGGTCGTTAGGTATGCGGCGCGGATAGCTGAGCGCATAGCTTATTGGAATGCGCATGTCGGGATTTCCGAGCTGCGCGATAATGCTGTGGTCCTCGAACTCAACCGCCGAGTGAATGATGCTCTGCGGGTGAATCAGAACCTTTATTTGGTCGGGGCATACATCGAAAAGCCATTTGGCCTCGATAACCTCGAGCCCCTTGTTCATCAATGTGGCTGAATCTATCGTAATCTTCGGGCCCATGCTCCATCGCGGGTGGTGCAGGGCTTGCTCCTTTGTGACGTGTTCGAGTTCGCTGCGCCTGTAGCCTCGAAACGGTCCGCCGGAGCCTGTCAGAAGTATGGTCTTTATCGGGTTTTCGCTGTTTCCCTGAATGCACTGGAAAATTGCGCTGTGCTCGCTGTCAATCGGAAGCAGCGCCACGCCCTTTTCCTTTACGCTCTTCATGACCAGCTCGCCGCCGACGACGAGGGTTTCCTTGTTTGCGAAAGCGAGCTCTTTGCCCGCCTGAATTGCCCTGCAGGTCGGGACCAGCCCGCGCATTCCCATCAGTGAGTTTATGACGGTGTCTGCGCTTTCCAGCTCCGCTATGTGCGTCAGGCCCTCTGCGCCGTATTCGATTTCCGTGCCTTTGATGCCGCGCGTGGCGAGAACCTTTGAAAGCGTAACAGCGCCCTCTGCGTCCGCCGTTACAGCCAGCTCGGGACCAAACTCCGCAATCTGGTCCGCCATTTCCATTACTCTGCGTGCGCAGGATAGTGCGACAACCCGGTACTCGTCCGGGCTGCGTCTTATTATGTCAAGGCTCTGTGTACCGATTGAACCGGTCGAGCCTAATATCGCAATATTTTTCATAATTCTAATCTGGGGACAGGCACCAAATTGGAATTTTTTCTAATTTGGGGACAGGTCCGAATATAATCTGAAATATAATCCTTTGAAATATAATCCTTTGAAATGAGGCCTGCTTGAAGTGTGGGCCTTTAAAGTAAAATGAACGTTATATAGTAATATACCAGCGGTGCGGTAAAGAGTATGCTGTCAAAGCGGTCCATTATGCCGCCGTGGCCCGGAATCAGCTTGCCGTAGTCCTTTATGCCCATCTTGCGCTTGAATATCGATGCGGTGAGGTCGCCAAACTGCGACAGGACGCCGCCGAGCACGCCGATTGCGATGCAGTGCGGCAGCAGGCTTGGTACCAGCGCCACTGCGAAAATCGCGCAGAGAATCACGCTTCCCAGCGCCCCGCCGACTGCGCCTTCGATGGTCTTTTTAGGACTGATGGTCGGGCAAAGCTTGTGCTTGCCGATGGCATAGCCTGTGAAGTAGGCAAAAATGTCCGTGCCGAAGGCTGTGATGAATATCAGCCAGATCAGGATTCTGTACTCGGATATGCCGTCCACGAGGAATACGTGGTACGAAAAGAACACTATGTAAAAGCACGAAAGCATTGTAACCATCGCATCTTCGAGCTTTTCATGCTTTGGGCAAAACAACGTCAGCAGTGATAAAATCACCACAAGGAACAGCCAGAATGCGTAGAGGCTTTGCACCTGCACGCCGCCGAATCTGCCGGCCAAGCCCAGTGCATACAGCACCAGTGTGCAGACTGCCACCAGGCCGTAGTTTGCATGCACATCAAGCTCCTCATAGCCCTTTACAAACTCATGTGCGCCGATAAGCCCTATTGCCAGGCACGCCAGCGCAAGCGGAATTCCGCCAAAATACACCAAAAGCAGCAGCGGCAGCATTATGCACGCGCTGATTATTCTCGTCTTCACTTATTTCTACCCCCAAATCTTCTGTCCCTTCCCTGAAATACTTCAATGCACTTCTCAAACTCCTCCGGAGTAAAGTCGGGCCAGAGTGTATTTGTTATAACGAATTCGCTGTAAGCGCACTGCCACAGCAGATAGTTCGAAAGTCTCAGCTCTCCGCTGGTTCTGATAATGAGCTCCGGATCGGGCACATTTGCGTGGTGTACACCGGTCCAGAGGTAGTCCGAAATCAGCTGCTCGTCTATATCATCCGGGCTTATCCTGCCGGCAGCGGCGAGCTTTGCTATATCTGTCACAGCCCTGCGAATGTCATCGCGTCCACCGTAATTGAGCGCGATGTTAAACTGCAGGCCTGTGTTGTTTTCTGTAGTTTTGAGTGCCTTTTCGAGGCTCTCCACCGATTTTTCGGGGAGCTTGCTGTAATCGCCGAGCACCTTGACCTTTACGTTGTTTTCGTCGAGCTCCTTAAGCTCCTTTGCTACATATACAACAATCAGGCCGAATATGCCGTTTATTTCCTCCACGCTGCGTTTCCAGTTCTCTGTCGAGAAAGCGTAAACTGTCAGATGCTCTATGCCAAGCGTGCTCGCACGCTTTACTATCTCTTTCATTGCCTGCATGCCGGCGTTGTGGCCGGACATCTTTGGCAGATTTCTTTTTGTCGCCCAGCGGCCGTTTCCATCCATTATAACCGCCACATGGCGAGGTATTCTGTCTTTGTCTAACATTTCAACCTGTCCCTTTTTTAGAATTTTGGCGAATCTGGGGACAGGCACCAAATTGGAAAAAAGGCTAATTTGGTGCCTGTCCCTAAATTGGATTTTTGGCGAATTTGGTGCCTGTCCCCAGATTCGCCCCAAATTAGAACGAGGGTGAGTTTTGCGCCCACCCTCTTATGCTCGTTTACGTTAAAGAAACTAAACTTCCATGATTTCCTTTTCCTTCTGACCGCAGATAGCATCGATGTCTTTCATGGCTTTGTCTGTTGTCTTTTGTACATCGTCGAGTGCCTTCTTCAGATCGTCCTCTGTCAGCTCGCCGCCCTTTTCCTGCTTTTTGAGATCGTCGTTTGCGTCGCGACGGATGTTTCTGACTGCAACCTTTGCGTCTTCACCCATCTTCTTAACGGTCTTTGTAAGTTCCTTACGGCGTTCCTCCGTAACCGGCGGAATCACGAGTCTCACGCACTTGCCGTCGTTTGTCGGATTGATACCGATATTGGCAATATTAATGGCCTTTTCAATATCTCCGATTGACTTTGCGTCAAACGGTGAAATCATCAGCGTGCGTGGGTCAGGTGTGCTAACATTGGCAAGGCTCTTCAGTGGTGTCGGTGTGCCATAGTATTCTACCATGACTTTGTCGAGAAGCGCAGGATTCGCTCTGCCCGCCCTGACGGTGTTAAGTTCTTCTTTCAGAACCTGCTCTGTTTTGGCGATTTTTTCTTCAAGAGTTTTCTTTATGTCTGCCATGTCTTTTCTCCTTATCTCATCTGATAATAGTGCCTATCTTTTCGCCGCATACTGCCTTTAGCAAATTGCCATATTCAGCAAGCGCAAATACGTGAATAGCTATATTGTTATCCCTGCAAAGTGAAGCTGCCGTGCTGTCCATTACCTTCAGGTTCTGTTCGAGCACCTGACTGTGCGTCAGCTCGTCATATCTGATTGCATCCGGATTTTCTGCCGGGTCGTCCGAGTAAACGGCATCAACTTTTTTTGCAAGGAGGATAACCTCTGCTTCGATTTCGGCTGCTCTCAAGGCCGCTGCCGTATCTGTCGAGAAGAAAGGATTGCCTGTGCCTGCGCCGAAAATTACAACATTCTTTTCATCGAGCTCCGCTACCGCTCTGCGCTTTATGTAAGGCTCTGCAATTTCCTTCATCTCTATGGCTGTCTGCACTCTGGTCGGAATGCCGATGGCCTCAAATGCCGACTGAAGCGCAAGTGAATTAATGACCGTTGCGAGCATTCCCATATAGTCCGCAGTCGGTCTGTCCATGTCCTTGCTCTGTCTGCCTCTCCAGAAATTGCCGCCGCCTACGACTATTGCAATTTCAACGCCCATGTCGTAAACTTCCTTTACCTGGGTGGCAACCTCCTTGAGCATTTTTTCGGAAAGCCCGAACTTTGTTTCACCTGCCAAAGATTCGCCGCTGATCTTTAGTACGATTCTCTTGTATTTGGCTTTCATACCGTATGTTCTCCTTAATAATCCTGGCCCTATTTCAATTAAGCCTTAACAAAATAATTATATCAAATTTTGCTTGCAAGCTCAATCTCAATTTCATTATCGCGAAGGATTTTAGCAATGACATTTTTCTGAAGCTCCAAATCCAGCCCCGCAATCAGCTGAGGCTCCACGATTGCGGTGATTTCACCGCCCTCGATAGGTATTCTCCTCTCCGACAGATAGCCGACATGCTCAAAGCCGAGCATCTTGTAAGCATTGTACGCGCTGTAGTTAAAGGTATCCAGCCCCCTCCTGCCGTCCGGCGTCTCGCAGGCAGTGTTTTTGTAGAGAAGGCTCACAGAAACCTGCACGCCGCGAGAAAGGCACAAATCCGCCATCGCATAGTTCATTACAGCAAGCGCGCTTGGAAACTCCTCAGGCGCACTGCACACCGACTCAAGGCTCATCGCAATCCCCGCACCGTCAAGGAATCTCTCCCAGATTCGTGCCGCTCCCGCATACTCCTTTTTGAAGTGGAAGAGCGACATATCGACGAACCGGCCGCGTGAAAGACAAGCCCAGATTGCGCCGACCAGCCTTTCGCTTTCTGCCCCATCGGCGCTGCCACCGGCGTAAGCACCAAGCACTATCCATTCATCACTCAGCACCATCTTTGCAAAGTCCTCCGGCGCAAAGCGTTCATACTTCCCACCAAAGCTGTAGCAGTCATCACAGTCGCTGATGCCAAGCCTTTTTTCGTAATTCTCGCCCGTTATGAGCCGGTCGCAATAAAGCTTTGACGCTGCGCCCACATCCGTTACCGGCAGCGGTTTTACAGTAAGTGTGCCCGTAGGAGAAACCGCTTTGTAAACATAATCATTTTTCATTTTTTTGCCCGTTTCCTTAACTGCATTTGCTTCCTTTACTGCCTTTGCTCCGCTGCCTGCATGCAGCTTCTTTTTACCTGCGAGCAGCAATCCTCCCTGAATCATTGTAAAGAGAGGTATGCAGTAAAGTATCGCCTCGTACGAGAATATGCTTGATACGCCTGTTCCGATCATCGGAGCTGTCATCATTCCGACGGAGTTCAGCGTTCCCATCAGTCCAAACAGCGTGCCTCTGTGCTGCGCATCCGTGTTTTCCGAAATGAGGCTGGTCAGTATCGGTTCCACCGCACCGCAGACAAAGAAGTATATCAGATACATTCCGCAGAATATCGTAAGTGAATATCTCGGTAACAGCAAAAGTGACACAAAGAACGACATTGCGGTGAAGAAGAGTACTACCTTGTACTTGTCGTGCTTGTCGCCGAGGCGTGAAAGTGTGACTGCCGCAAGAGCGGTGCCTACGCCGCTTGCTCCGTTTATAAAGCCTGTATAGCGCGCTGCCGCCGGAACTATGCCGATTCTGCCCTGCACAAAAAGTGCCACGAAAGGCGAGAATACGCTCCTTGTCACCCTTACGAAAAAGAGAACTGCGAAAGCGGCCACAACTGCGGTGGTGATGATGCGCGTCTTGCTCTTTTTCTGCTTTGCGCTGCCGGAAACAGCAGCCTCGGCCCTGGCAATGGCTTCTCTGCCATACGTTGCGGGATCTTCCTTTACGAGGAGCAGCACCAGCATGCAGCCGGTGAACATAACTCCTGCGCCTATGAAGAAGCAGTTGCTGTATCCCACGTATTCGACAATCATGCCGCCGAGCGCGGGCCCGATTGCATAGCCGAGGAAGTTCGAGCTGGTGAGAAACCCCAGAGCATAGGACATTTTATGCGAAGGTGTGTTTGCCGAGACAAAGGTCATTGCAGCGCTGACGGTTCCTGTAAATACGCCGTGGAGCGTCCGCAGCGCCATAAACAGAACTACGGATTTGCAAAGTCCGTAGCCTGTAAGTATGACTGTCGCTCCTGCCATGGCACGCATCAGCATCATCTTTCGTCCGTAGAGGTCAGAAAGCTTTCCCCAGATAGGTGAAACTATTGCCATGGTCGCTGCCGGCAGAGTGCTCGAAAGTCCGACGAGGAAATTGAGCCATGCCTTATCTGTTACGCCGAGCTCCTGAAGGTAGAAAGGAATGAACGGAACGCCCAGCCCAAATCCTACCATTGAAAAAATCTGCGTAACCCAGAGTGTATATAGATTTGTCTGCCAGCGCTGAAGTTTCATGTGTTATATTTTTCTCCGATTGTTTAATTTTGTTTAATTTGCCGCTTCTGTAATTCCTGCCGCCTTTGCGTTTGACAGGGTAACCTCCACGGTCTTTGAAGCATAGCCGTCCATACCGAGTTCATATACGGTAACTTCAACCTTTTCGCCGTGTTTGTAGTAAGCCAGCATGCTCTGAAGGGACGTCATATCCTCCACAGCATAGCCATCTACCGCCGAAATGATGTTGCCCTTTACGATGCCTGCCTTTTCAGCGCCGGCACCCTTTGCAACTTCACTGACATACACGCCTTTAGGCATGCCGTAAGCAGCCTGCGCATCGGCAGTTACCGTCTGCCCCGTTATTCCGAGGTAGCCTCTTTCCTGCGCCGGGACTTCTTCTCTCTGCGAGTGTTCAAGTATGCTTTCTATTATCGGTGCCGCCTCGTCGATTGGGATGGCATAGCCGACAGCTTCCGCTTCAACGGCTTCAACCTTTCCCGAATTGATGCCTATCAGCTGGCCGTTCATGTTGAGCAGTGCGCCGCCGGAGTTGCCCGGGTTGATGGCTGCATCTGTCTGAAGGTACTTGCCCGTAACTGTTGTGCCGTCGGTACCCGAAAGCGTGCGGGTCCTTGGCAGTGTGCTTATATAGCCTACGGTGACGGACTGGCCGTATCCGAGGGCGTTGCCGATTGCAACAACCTGCTGGCCGAGCACAATATCCGATGACTCGCCGAGCGTTGCAACCTTTATGTTTTCAAGAGTGTCTTTCTTTACGTCGCTGATGTTTACAGCGATTACGGCCACATCGCGCGAGGAATCATAGCCCTTTATAACTGCAGGTGCCGGGACTGCTTCGCCCATGTCTGCCTGAGTTCCGTCATAGTCAAAGACTACAGTCAGCTGATTGCTGCCCGAAACGACGTGGTAATTTGTAACGATATAAATCTGCTCGTCGCTCTGGCCGATGATTACGCCCGAGCCGCTTGACTCACTTTCCTGCTGGAAGGTTCCGAAAAATGTGCGAAGCTCCGTTACCCCTTTGTTTGTAATTGCAACTACCGACGGCATCGCGTTTTTAACAACATCCGCAACGCTCGCCTCGCCGCCGCTGCCACCGCCGGAAACCGGTGTGACAGTGCTGATTGCAAGGTTGTCATCGCCGTAGTGCTGCTTTACGTAGTGGCTTGAAACGGAAAATGCTGCGCCGGATATGCCTCCGAAGAGCAGCGCTGCAACGAGCAGTACTGCTATTTTACGTGCAAGCGTCCCCTCCCTGAAGGTATGCTTTACCTTTTTGGGCATCTCTGCTGCCATGTCTCCGATTTCGCTTTTTGGCATTTCGCCCGAGTAGGTTGACTGAAAGCCTCCGTACTGCGGCCCCTGATCGGTACTCTGATAATTTTGGTTTTCGTTATCCATTTTTAATTCCCCCTTAGTTTAAATTAGTTTGGATATATTATCCAAAATTTTTCTTTTAATACTCTAATATTAATACCCTAATATTATAATACTAATTCGTTTGTTTTGGTGTAATTAATGTGTCTTTTATGTGAAAAGTATGCTAAAATATTTTTCGAAATCGGAAACAGCAGCAGTCAGAACCTGAAAATGGGGTAAGCATTATGAAAAATATGGATTATATCCGTTTCAATATTAAAGAAGCAGCCGATGCTGTCGGTGTCGTTCCCGCTACCATCAGGAACTGGGAGCGGGCAGGTCTGTTTACATCCAAACGCTCCGGAAACAACTATCGCTATTTTGATTCGGATGATATAGAGCTTTTGCGGAAAATCGTTTCCTACTCTTCCGAGGGTATGAGCATTTCCTTCATAAAAAAGCTCGTGTCCGAGAAAAGGCGCGGCGGCGCGGGTGATTACAGCAGCAAGCTTCACAACCTCAGAGTCAGCAGAGGTCTGACGCTGACTGAGGTAAGCAGAGAAATTGGGATTTCGCCGTCTTACTTAAGCCGCATGGAGCAGGGGAAATGCAACATCACGCGGGATGCGCTGCAAAAGCTCACTGCATTCTACGGCGAGGAAGCGTCAGAGCTTGTGGCCACTGCTGCGGCGCTTGTGAAAAAGGGGCAGGGCCGGGTAGTTTCGGCGGAATCGGCGGGATGCGATTATCGCTTGCTTGACGGTGCTGAAAGTCCCTACTTCAAAGTGGCGGAGGTGTATGTAAAGCCGGGCGGCGGCACGGCTGAAGGCTTGCAGCATCAAAAGTCGGGCAACGATGTGGTCTTTGTGGTGAAGGGAGAAGTCCTCTTCACGCTTAATGACCTCTCCGAGTATCGCGTAAAAAAGGGCGATTCAATTTCGTTCCGGGCCGCAGAGCTGGAACGCTGGGTTAATCCGGCGAAAACCGAAGCACAGATTATTTGGATTCACAGCAATTTGTAATTTTTTAGTCCCTGCAGACGCAGGGGCTTTTGTTTTTTTGAGGTGGTTTTTGGGGGAGTCTAAAAAGAAAATGACGCCGAATATTGCTATCCGGCGTCGGTGTAAGATATCTAAGTTTTATTAACGCTTTCCCAATCGGATTTTAATCCGGTATTACTTTAAGAACGTCTTAAGTGTGTCTGCACAAGCCTTTACACCCTTGCGGAGTGTATCATCATCTACGAATGAGAAGTTGAAACGAGCTGTGTTAACCTTTGCTGTTTCTTCTGATGCATAGAATGGAGCGCCAGGAACGTATGCTACGCCGTTCTTGATGCATTCCTTGAGAGCTTCGCCGGCATCAATGCCTTCAGGAAGCTGGAGCCACAGGAAGAGGCCGCCTTCAGGAACAACCCAGGATACACCTTCAGGCATCTCTTTCTTGAGTGCGTCGAGCATAACTGCTCTTCTGTGTCCGTAGATTTCCATAACTTCCTTGATGTGTGCATCGAGGTCGAAGAGTTCGAGATACTTGTTGCAAACGTGCTGTGCGAAAGTACCTGACTGGAGGTCAGTAGCCTGCTTTGCAACTGCGATCTTTGTGATGATTTCCTTCTTTCCTGTCATCCAGCCAAGACGGAATCCAGGAGCGAGAACCTTGGAGAATGTGCACATGTACACAACCTTGTCCATAGTATCGAGAGTCTTGATGGAAGGAACCATTTCGCCTGTGTATCTGAGTTCGCCGTAAGGGTTATCTTCGAGAACTACGATAGGATACTTGTTAACTACTTCGATGAGGCCCTTTCTTCTCTCGTATGTCATAGTCTTTCCTGTAGGGTTCTGGAAATCAGGAATTACATAGAGAAGCTTTGCATTAGGATACTTTTTGAGCATCTTTTCGAGTTCCTCAGGGATGATACCGTCTTCATCTGTAGGAACGCCGATAACTGTTGCCTGGTAAGCCTTGAAAGCATTGATAGCTGCGAGGTAAGTAGGCTCTTCTACGAATACTACATCGCCCTTGTTGAGGAAGATCTTTCCTGCGAGGTCGAGACCCTGCTGGGAACCGTTAACCAGAATGATGTTGTCCATAGTCTGGCCCTTGATTCCGTTGTGCTCAGCCATTCTCTTTAAGAGCTTTTCTCTGAGGCCCGGATGTCCTTCTGTGGAGCAATACTGGAGTGCCTGTGGACCCTCTTCCTTCATTACGATGTCGATTGCCTTTTTGATGTCCTCGAGTGGGAACGATTCAGGTGAAGGCAGACCACCGGCGAATGAAATAATGTTTCCGCCTGCAGCAAGCTTTAAGATTTCTCTGATCGCGGACGCATTTAAGTTGTCCATACGCTCAGCATAATTTGGGAAATTGCTGTTCATAAGATATACTCTCCTTTTTTTACAAAATATTTTGTTCTTTTATTATATCATCGAAACAATTTTTGTGCAATATTATTCTGTTAATTCTTTGACACACTGAAATATATTTTGTATTAATTTGCTTTTGGTTTGTTTTAAAGCTCCAGCTTCAGGAATATTGCGTAATCGAGAGGATTATCATTGTATTTTTCAGTGGGTTTAAATCCGATTTTCTCGTAGAGTTCGAGCGCATCCGTTAAATTCGGAAGAGTATCAAGAAGCATTGTTTTATATCCCTTTGCTCTCGCATCCGTTATTATTCTGTCCATCATACTGCGGCCTATGCCAAGACCCCTGTATTCGTCATACAGGAAAACCCGTTTTACCTCGCAGGTCGTTTCATCGAGCTTTTTAAATGCGATGCAGCCGACATCTTTACCATCTACATTAACAATGTAGATGCCGCCTTCACCGTATTTTTCGTGCAAATGCTCGGTCTCGTCGTCAAAGCTTTGCATGATCAGAAACTTTCTGAGCTGCGGGTCTTTTTCCATTAGGAACTTATGATAGTCTTCAAAGAAAGGCAGGAGCCTTTCCGGTAATTCCAGAGCATTTATAATTTCCGGTTTCATTTTCCTTACCTCACATTCTAAAGGCTAATCTGGGGACAGGCACCAAATTCGCCTTTTTTCCAATTTGGTGCCTGTCCCCAAATTCGCCTTTTTTCCAATTTGGTGCCTGTCCCCAAATTAGCGGTCGTCGATGGTGAGCTTTAGTGCGTCGGGACGGGCGTAGTGGCCGCAGACATCGTGTTCCATTCGGCTTGCAGGAACCTTTTCCATATCAAGCTCGGCAAAGATGATGCCTTCCTTGTCCCATATCGTTTCGCCCACAACATGGCCAAACGGATCGATAATATTGCTGCCGCCTCGGCAGACGATGTCCGGAAGCTTTGCAATTTCCGCCTTTGAAGGCTCGCTTAAGCCTTGCGGATACATGTCTTTTGTGAAGAACATATCACAGTTGATGAAGTAGCAGTGGCCTTCGATTGCGATGTGGCGAACAGTGTCCTGCCACTCGGCGTTGTCGTTGGTATTTGCGGAAATATAGAGGCTTATGCCCTTCTGATACAGCGCTACTCGCGCCAGCGGCATATAGCTTTCCCAGCAGATTAGACAGCCCATTGGCCCCCAAGGAGTGTCCATAACCGGAAAATAGTCTCTGTCGGCATCGCCGAATACCACGCGCTCGCTGCCGGTCGGCTTCAGCTTGCGGTGGTTCATCTTTTCGCCCTCCGGCGAAATCATCATATTTGAATTGTATAGTGTGGCTGTGACCGGATCGACTTCAGAATATCCGATGCTGACGTAGACCTTGTTATCCTTTGCCGCTTTAACGATTTCAGCCATTTCGGGCCCGTCAGCCAGTATGGAATTGTCATAATAAAGCTTCCAGTCCTTGCGGCCGTCAGATGTGCGCGCGCCTACCGTAAAACCAAATGTCATTCCGTACGGATAGCACGGTATGAAAAGCTCCGGAAATACGATGAGCTCAGCTCCCTTTTCGGCGCATTCATTTATCAGCTTTATCGTCTTTTTTACGCAGGCATCCTTGTCGAACATGACCGGTGCGCCCTGGATTACTGCGATTTTACAAGTACTTTTACGAATAATCATATTTCACCTCGTATAGTTTTTTATCCCTTTATTTTTGAATTTTAACACAATGAGACTGACGGTGCAAATAAAAAAGCGAACCCGAAATCGGGTCCGCTTGAACGCTTAATTTGTGCGTAATTTGTACGTATTTTAGTTTCCGCCCATCTGCTTTGCAACTTCCTCTGCAAAGTTCTCTTCCTTCTTTTCGATACCTTCGCCTACTTCGAAACGAATTACCTGCGGAATGGAGAGGCCCTTGTCAACAGTTGCGATGTACTGGCCTACAGTCTGCTTTCCGTCTTCAGCTCTTACATAAGTCTGGTCGAGGAGGCAGATGTCCTTGAGCTGCTTGGAAACACGGCCTTCAACAAGTCCTGTAAAGATCTTGTTGCCGGAGATGTTTGCCTTGTCAGCAACTGCGAGCTCTGCAAGCTTTGCCTTGCCTTCATCGGAGATGAAGTTAGGAAGATAGTTAAAGTTAAAGCCCTTGTCTGCTCTCTTTTCATTCAGAACTGCAGTGTCTTCTGCGCCCCAAACGCCTGCTACCGCCTTGTCGAGGAGCTCGTTTAAGATTGGCTTTGGAAGTGTGAACGGATCGTTTAATGCACTCTCAAGAGTGATGTTCTTGATGCTTGCGAGTTCTTCAGCGGAGATTTCATCTCTGGATACATACTGAGGATTCATTGCAGCAACCTGCATTGCAACGTTAGTGAGTGCTTCCTTGTTCGCATCGCTTGCTTCGCCCTTACCTACTACGATAACGCCGATTCTGCCGCCGCCGTGAATGTAAGAAGTAAGCACGTCGCCGGAAACCTTTGCGATTCTTCTGAGGGACATGTTCTCACCGATCTTTGCAATCTTTGCTGTGAGAGTTTCGCCTACTGTAGAACCTTCATAAGGCATAGCCTTGAACTTTTCGATATCGTCGCTTTCAGCACTGAGTGCGAGCTTTGCGAGACCTTCTACGAAAGCTACGAACTCTTCGTTCTTTGCTGCGAAGTCTGTTTCAATGTTAACCTCTACTACAGCAGCAGTCTTTGCATCGTCAGAGAATGCGATTCTTACCAGACCCTCTGCAGCAGTTCTGCCTGCCTTCTTTGCAGCCTTTGCGAGACCCTTTTCCTTGAGGAATTCGATAGCCTTGTCCATATCGCCATCTACTTCAACCAGAGCCTTTTTGCAATCCATCATGCCTGCGCCTGTTCTTTCACGCAGTTCCTTTACCATACCGGCTGTTACGTTTGCCATATATATACCCTCCATAAATGCCAATCAATTCTTTGAATCGATTAAGCCTCAGTTGTTTCTTCTACTGTTTCTGCTTCCTCAGCAGGAGTTCCTTCGTCAAAGCTTTCGCCCTGGTTAGCTTCGATAACAGCATCTGCCATGCGGCCTGCGATCAGCTTTACGGCTCTGATTGCGTCATCGTTTGCAGGAATTACATAGTCAACATCGTCAGGGTCGCAGTTTGTATCTACGATACCGATGATTGGAATGCCGAGGATGCGAGCTTCCTTAACAGCGATTCTTTCCTTCTTTGGGTCTACGATGAAGAGTGCGCCAGGCATTCCCTTCATGTCCTTGATACCGCCGAGATACTTTTCGAGCTTTTCAAGCTCCAGCTGAAGCTTTGTAACTTCCTTCTTTGACAGCTTGTCAAATGTGCCGTCTTCCTGCATAGTCTTGATCTCGTTGAGTCTCTTGATTCTGGTAGCGATAGTCTTGTGGTTTGTGAGCATACCGCCGAGCCATCTCTCGGATACGAAGAACTGTCCGCATCTCTTTGCTTCGTCTTCGATAGCAGCCTGAGCCTGCTTCTTTGTACCTACGAAGAGGATTGGGCGTCCTGTGGATGCTGCTTCCTTCATGAATTCGTAAGCTTCGTCAATCTTCTTTACAGTCTTCTGTAAGTCGATGATGTAGATTCCGTTTCTTTCTGTGAAGATGTAAGGAGCCATCTTTGGGTTCCATCTTCTGGTCTGGTGTCCAAAGTGAACACCTGCTTCGAGTAATTGCTTCATTGAAATTACTGCCATTTTTTTAATACCTCCGGTTTTTTTCTTGCACCGCTTGCTTCCACCGAAAAAACCCTGTAGGGCACCGTTTTCGGGGCCGGCGCGGTGTGCAGAATAGAAATAAATTTATCATCGGCGCATAACGCCAACATCAATGATACTACAAAAAGCTTGCGGTTGCAAGCTTTTTTTGCTATATTCGTGATTCAAATTGCGTTTCAAATTGCGCTTCAATTTTGCCGCTTCAGTACCGGTCCATACACAACTTTTTAAGAAATAGGTAAATAATTGTTAGTCCTGCTTTTTAAAGCACTTTTTTGCGCCTTTCCTCGCTAAGTCGCACATATTCCCTACGGAAGCTCCCGCACTGCTTAGCGCTGAGATTGTAAACGCTCCCGTTAAAAAATTTTACAGCACCGCCTGCCGAAACCGAGTGTATGTGACTTGCATTCAGTGCCGCTTTTCCTACCACAATGAAATTATCGTTAAGGTATGGAATTGCATAAGACAGCTTTTCATACATTACGATATCCTTTACGTCATGAACTGTGTGAAAGTAAAGTTTCCTGCCGCTTTGCTCAATAAACAGTATATTCGCAAGCAGCAGACGCTTTACCTCCGCCCTTGTCTTTACCAAGCAATATTCTCCGAAAATGTTAGTATTGTTTGTCCTTGCTTTGCTTTCGTCCATTAGTATTTCCTCTTCCGGCCGACACTGAAGCGGCAAGCACAAGCTGATTATATCACAGGCGGATTTTGTCTGTCTCGGCAATGTTTGAATCTTTCCGTCCAATTTCGTACCAGTGTTAAAAATGCTCGATGCTGATTTTTGTCTGCAATAAAGGAAACGCTTTAATATAATTCAGACAATCTTTGCAAATGTGGTTTTCTCCAAACTGTATCAGGTTATAACTGTTCCTACATATCCTACAATATCTCATGTGCTCCTCTTCTTTCCCGGTAGGATTCAAAGCACTGCCGATTTCATATCATTAAGATAATTCCGGAACGCCGTTTTTTGCAATATATAATTTATTAAAATGTCAAAAAAAGCCGATTAAATGTAATAATCGGCTACTTTTCTGTATTTTTAATTCAATTTTCTACAATTATTATCCGGCTCTGCCCCGGCATTATCCCGGCACCATTCCCGCTCTATTCCCGATTCTTTTCCCCCTTCGATAGTTTCGGGAGCCCCGGATTAACCCAGACCGTCCTGTTTCCCGTAAAAATCACCATGCCCGGCTTCGCACCCGCAGGCTTTTTCACAAGCTTTACCGGAACATAATCCACCGGCACGTTTTCGCTGCCGCGAGCCTTGCTATGATAAGCCGCAATTGCCGCAGCTTCATATATCGTCTCCTCGCCCAGCTCCTCCGCCGACAGCCCTTCCGCAAACAAAATTACATGCGACCCGTGGATGTCCTTTGTGTGCATCCAGATGTCCCTGCTGCCCGCTGTCCGAAAGGTCAGAACATCATTTTCCACATTATTTCTGCCGACCAGCACGCGATAGCCCGCTTTGGTACGGTACTCCAGCGGCTTTTGCTTTACCTTCCTCGGCGCGTAAGCATTCTTTCTGCGGGACAGATATCCGCCGCTCACCAGCTCATCGCGAAGCGCTTCGGTTTCCTCTATGCTCTCCGCTCTCTCCGCAAAGCTCTTTACCGACTCCAGATACTCTATGTCCGCATCAGCCTCAGCAAGCTGCGCAGTCTTTTCATGAATCGCAGTCTTTGCCTTGCCATACTTTTTGAAATAAGCCTGAGCATTACGCGAAGCATTCAGCCTCTCATCAAGAGGTATGCTTATATCGCTCCCGTCATAGTAATTTACGACCGTTACACTCTTTGCGCCCGGCTTTACTAGGTGCAGATTTGCTGTGAGAAGCTCACCGTACAGTCTGTAGTCGTCAGAGTTTTGCGCATCAAGCAGATCCTCAGACAGTCTCTGCTTTTTCAGGTACAGCTTGTCAAGCACTGCCTGCACCGCACGCACCAGATCGCCCGAGCGCTGACGCACACGGTTTGTCGTGCTCTTCCCTATGAAGTAATACTCGACAGCTTCGCTGATGCTGTCAAACTCCTTCTTTTTAGGCCCTGCCCCTACGCTGCCCGCAGCGGGTGCTGCGTCAAGCTCCGCCAGCGCGAAGGCGTGAAACTCCAGCGGCGCGCCCGACTCATCCAGATAGACTGAAGGCTTTAGCTTTGAAAGGCTTCGCATAGCGCAAATTTCCGCAAAAGCATCGGTGCTTGCCGCAAGCTCTCTTGCAACCGCCGGTGAGATTCCGCCTACTTTGCCGAGGAATGCTTTCTCGCCCGAAAGTGCAGCTATGTCGCCGGCCGTCACGCTGTCAAAGGGGATTTTGTCCTGCAGCGGCGGGTACTGATAGGTCTTGCCCGGAAGCAGCTGTCTGACGCGGCTTACATCAATTGAGATGTGCTTCATGCAGTCGATGATGCGGCCTGTGCCGGCGTCTGTCAGCGTGATGTTGCTGTGCTTGCCCATAATTTCGACTATCAGCTTTTTATTGACCGAAAAGCCGAGCTCGTTTTGAGTCTCAAAGCAGATTTCGATTATTCGCTCGCAGCCGGCTTGCTCGACGGATTTGATTCTTGCGCCGTGCAGGTGCTTTCGCATCAGCATGCACAGTGCCATGGGCTGTGCGGGGTTTTCGTAAGCCTGCTTTGAGAGGTGAATGCGCGCGTGGTTCGAGGCGCAGCTCATGTAGAGCTTGTGGTTGCCGTTTTGCGTATGTATGTTGAAAACCAGCTCGTCTGCTTCGGGCTGGTAAATTTTTTCTACTTTTCCGAGCGTCAGCTTTTCTGCGAGCTCAGCGGCCACCGCGCGGGTGACCAGACCGTCAAATGCCATATACCCACTTCCTTGTATTTTTTTCCATTCGGTAATATAATAATTATGTTATCATAAATTTTTATTAAAGAAAAGGAGCAGAATGTTATGATAAAGAGTATGACAGGTTTCGGCCGTGCTGAATACAGCGACGGCAAGCGCAACATTACAGTGGAAATTCGTACGGTGAACCACCGCTACAGCGACATCACAATCAAGATGCCGCGCCGCTATTCCTTTGCGGAGGACAAGATCAAGAACAAGATTAAAGAGACGATTGTTCGCGGAAAGGCGGACGTTTCGATTATGGTTGACAATCTGACGGAAAATGATTTGAATGTCACGCTGAACACGATGGTGGCAAAGCAGTACTACGACAATCTGCGCGAGCTTGCTACGACCTTTGAACTGCCGGGCGAGATTGACCTGCAGTTTGTGGCGAGCCTGCCGGATGTGATGAAGGCGGTTCCCGATGTGGACGATGAGGAAGAGATCACAAAGAGCTTGCTCGTTCCTGTCGAGGAAGCCTGCAAAAAGCTCGACGAAATGCGAATCATCGAGGGTGCAAAGCTTGCTGAGGACCTCATCCACAGAGGTAAGCTCATTCGCGAGTTTGCCGCAAAGATAGAAAAGCGTGCGCCGATGGTTTCCGAGCAGTACGCAAAGAAGCTTAAAGAGCGCATCACAGAGCTGATTGGCGGTTCGGTGAACATTCCGGAGGACCGCATACTCGTGGAAGCCGCGATTTTTGCCGACAAATGCAACATCACCGAAGAGCTGGTGCGCCTCGACAGCCACACCATACAGCTTGAGAGCATCATTACAAAGTCGAACCAGCCTGACGGTAAAAAGCTCGACTTTTTGGTTCAGGAGATGAACCGCGAAGCGAACACCATCGGCTCAAAGGCAAACGATATCGAAATTACGAACCTGATGCTCGACATAAAGGCCGAGGTCGAAAAGATTCGCGAGCAGGTGCAGAATATACAGTAGGCGTGCAAATAGGCGCAATGCTTGTGAAGGTGATTCTGTGACTGAAGTGTTTAGCTATTTTAAGTGGATTAGTGCATTAGAGAATTAAGGAGGATAGTATGTTAGGGGGAATAATACTCGGTATAGTGCTGATTGCGTGTATAGTCAGCCCTTTCATAAAAGATTCACATACAAATAAGTATGCCGGGAAGATAGTGTCAAGTCACATGCTTAATGAAGATATTACCAAAGAACGCGACAAAGAACTCCCGCAAATAAATCCTGTAAATGGTAGTACCAACAACTATGCGCGATTAGATAAGTCTTGGAGTAGTTTCCCGGATTTTGTCATTAAGTTTATCAAGGGGTGGCGTAAATAATTTCGTGCTTGGCTAGCGTGATAGTTTCGTGCTTGGCAGGCGTGATAGTTTCGTGTTTGGCTAGCGTTGTAAATGTCAATATAAAAATGTCGTAAGCTACAAAGGCGTACGACATTTTTTTATTTGGATGTAATGACGATTCATACAACTTCTACTATAGTTTTACAAATTCCATGATTGTTTTTTTGAAAATTTTATGGCATTTTATTATATTTATGGTATAATCTGGTTATGATTTCTTATATTCCTATTGGCAGCAGTGCATATATCATATATGTCTTAGGGGGGTAAAATGGACGAATTAGGCAGGCTTATCAAAAAAAGGATTAATTTACTGGCAAAGGCTATTAATGTGGCCGAGAGCGAAAAAGACGGCTTTCCGGAGGGTAGGCTGCGGCTCTCGGGTTCATCGGACTACCGGCAGTACTACAATGTCATTCCCGGCAGTTCTAAAAGCGGAGAATATATCAAATCCGAGAACAAAAATGTTGCAGCCCTTTTGGCACAAAAAGATTATAACAGGCATTTTCTCAGGTTCGCGCAAAAAGAGCTTGCTGCACTTGAAAAGCTGGAAGGACTGCTGATACCGTGCAAAACCGATTCGGCATTCACCGAGCTTTGCAAGGATAGGAAAGGATTAATAAAACCATACATCGAACCGGATGAGGTGTATTTGGGAAGCTGGCTCAGCCAAAGCTTTCAAACAAACCGGTATCATGAAGAATACAAGGTCTATTCAACTAAGCGCGGTGAAAAAGTGCGGTCTAAATCAGAGGCAATTATTGCCAATATCATCTATGATTTGAAGATTCCATATCACTATGAAAAACCTCTTAAGCTTAAAGACGGTATGATAGCTTATCCGGATTTCACCCTGCTGGATTTGGGGCGTCGTAAGGAAAAATATTGGGAACATTTTGGGCTCATAACCCAAAAAGACTATCTCGAAAATGCTCTCAACAAGCTTGATTATTACGGCCGCAGCGATATCTACACCGGTGACAATCTGATAATTACTTTCGAAACGGAAGAGCACCCTTTGAACGCTGACACTATCACAAGTATGCTACGCAAGTTGTTTCTGTGTTGACTACTTTAAGGACCTGACCGTGGAAATGGAGTTTTCATCCTAAAGCACATTATTTTGTTTTTGAGCTGAAAAATTTTTGAGATTTTTCATCCCATTTTAGCATTTTTCGGTTTTAGGCTGAAATTTTTCTTCTTGAGAAGCTTGGATTTCATCTTAAAATCGCATTTTCCCTCTATAGGATGAAAAAACATATTGTTACTTCATCCTAAAGTCGCTTTTCTATATTATGGGATGAAATTTGCGTATACGCAGCAAGCTGCACCGGGCGGTTAGCCGTCCACGGCGCAGGTAATCAGCGTGGCGCCAAAAGACAACAAAAAGAGCTTTCCCGTAGGAAAGCTCTTTGGACTCTTTTCATGCTGCTTTTACTCTTCTCTCTTGTATGTGATGAGATCCTCTGCGATCTCGTTTGCAGCGATGGAAACCGGACGCTCTATGTCAACCTCTGTGAGCTTTGGTTTTCCTTCGATTATGTCGCGAGCACGCTTTGCTGCGAGAATTACGAGAGTGTATCTGCTGTCAGCCTTTTTTCTGATTTCGTTGATTGATGGATAAAGCATCTATATTTCCTCCTTGTATGTATCAATAAGATTGTATATTTCTTCCGTAACTCTGGAGTGCTCAGCGACGAGGATTGCTTTAGCCCTCGCAATTGCCTCCTCGAGCTCTCCGTTTACGATACAATAGTCATATTTGTCGATATAAGAGATTTCCTCCATCGCTTTGCCCAGACGCTTTTTAAGCGATTCCGGCGTCTCCGTGCCGCGCCCCGTGATGCGCTTACGAAGTTCTGCCATACTCGGTGGCAGGATGAAAATGAATACGCCTTTAGGATAAGACTTTTTGACGTTGATTGCGCCCTGGATGTCTATGTCGAGCAGCACATCCTGGCCGGCGTTCAGCTTTTCGAGTATCGGTGCCTTTGGTGTGCCGTAGCGGTTTCCGAAATTACCGGCGTATTCGAGAAAGCCGTCTTCCGCTATGGTCTTGTCGAACTCTTCATCGCTTACGAAGTAGTAGCTCTTGCCCTCGACTTCGCCGGGTCTCGGTGCGCGCGTAGTCATTGAAACCGAAAATGTGATGTCCATATCTTCGAGCAGACGCTGCGCAATCGTGCCCTTTCCGACGCCCGAAGGGCCGGAAATGATGAAAAGTTGTCCTTTTGCCATAACATTAATCTCCTCTTGTACAATGCTTCATTTTAGCACATATTCGGGCCGTTTTCAAGATTTTTATTTTAGACCTGTCCCCAAATTCCCCAAAAGGCTAATTTAGGGACGTGCCCCAAATTGGAAAAAAGGCGAATTTGGTGCCTGTCCCCAAACTTCCAAAAAGGCGAATTTGGTGCCTGTCCCCAAATTCGCCTCAGATTAGCGTTTGGATTTGCGGCGGCGGGTGGATTTCTTCATTACGGAGAAGCCGAAGCCTCCGACGCTGCGGCGGCGAAGCGGAATGTACTCGCCGTGGCAGTAAGCCACCAGCCCCGCTGCATCCAGAGCTATGCGCCCCTTGGAATCCACAATTTTCTCGTCCGCATGCATGCCCACTATTTCTGCCACAAACATTGTATGCGTGCCGTAGTCGTGAGTCTCCACCACCTTGCACTCGAGGTTTAGCGGCGATTCTGCAATCATGGGGCACTTCACCTTTTCCGCCTTTTCGGGTGTAAGCTTCATTTCCTTCCATTTGTCGACCTTTGCGCCGCTTTTGACGCCGCACCAGTCGCACGCGCGCGTAAGCTCCTCACTTACGAGGTTTATCACAAACTCGCCCGATTTCTTTATTATGTCATAGGAATGCCTCTCGGGGCGCACCGATATGTAAGTCATCGGCGGCTCGGAGTTCACGATTCCCGTCCACGCTATTGTAATTATATTTTTCTCTTTCCCCTCTCCGCAGGATACCATCACCACAGGAAGCGGCGATTCCACACAGCCGGGGCCAAACGATTTTTTCATAGCTTCCTCACTTTCTCAAGCACTTTTGTAAACTCTTCGGGCAGCACGCTGTCAAACTCCATGTACTCTCCTGTGCGCGGATGCACAAAGCCCAGCACCTTTGCGTGAAGCATCTGACCGTCGGCGCCCAGATTGTTCTTTGGCGGGCCGTACACAAAATCGCCCAGCAGCGGATGCTTGATGTAAGCCATGTGCACGCGAATCTGATGAGTCCGGCCGGTTTCAAGCTGTGCCTCAATATACGAAAATCTGCCGAGGCGTTCAAGCACTTTATAGTGCGTAACCGCCCTTCTGCCGCCTTGAACCACTGCCATCCGAAGTCTGTTTTTCGGATCCCGTCCTATAGGCGCATCGACGGTTCCGGAATCATCCGCAAAGCTGTTGTAGACTATTGCACGGTATCTTCTGGTGATGCTGTGTTCTTCGAGCTGAGCAGCAAGCGATGCATGCGCTGCATCGTTTTTTGCTATAACCAGAAGTCCCGATGTGTCTTTATCTATGCGATGCACTATGCCGGGACGTATCACACCGTTTATGGTGGAAAGTCTCCCTGCACAGTGGTGCATAATTGCATTCACAAGCGTCCCGTCCGGATTTCCGGGTGCCGGGTGGACCACCATGCCTCGCGGCTTGTTCACCACGAGCACATCCTCGTCTTCGTAAACTATATCAAGTGGAATGTCCTGCGGCAGCACCTCGAGATTTTCAGGCTCCGGAATTGTAATGCTGATGCACTGGCCTGCTTTAACCTTTTCCTTTTTACTCCTGACCGTGCTGCCGTCAATAGCTACATTTCCTTCATCAATCAGCTTTTGAATGAAGCTGCGCGAAATGTCGGCAATGCAAAAAGAGAGAACTACATCAAGTCTAGTTCCCTGCTTTTCTTCATCAATAGTAATCTGATAAGTATTTGACTCTGCCATGCTACTCTTTTTTCTTTTTTTTAGGTTCAATAAATAACATATAAACAACCAGCATTGCGCAGCCCAGGCATATTACTATGTCAGCTATGTTGAATACCGGCCAAAAGCCGAAGTCAAACATGTCCACCACAAAGCCGCGAAGCACACGATCTATCAGGTTTCCGACCCCGCCTGCTATTATAAAAGCAAGTGAAACCAGGAGAAATCTGTCATAGGATTTTCCCTTTACGGCAAGGTAACCCAAAAGAGCTGCGAGCACAATCCCCGTTACAAAGCTCAGGAGACCCGGATGTCCTTCCATAAACGAAAAGGCCGCTCCGGTATTTTGAACATATGTTATTCGGAAAAAATCACCCCATACCTGAACAGATTGCCCTACCTCCATGGACGAATCCACAAAAGCTTTGACAATCTGATCGAGTACTATGATTATTACTATACAAATATACTGCATTGCTACCTAGCGTCCTCTTCCGTCTTTCGTATAGGCTTGAAGTTCACCATGGTCTTTGCCATATCGTCAGCAGGCTTTTCATCCTTTATAGGCTCCATGATGCGGGTCTTGAAATCATCAGTCGGAGTTGTTTTGAAAACCTGAGCGTTTTTGCCTGTCTCGGGACTTGCAATGTCCTTTAAATCATCCATGCCGTACTGGGTATAAATCTCTGATGACATGGTCTCGAATCTTTCAAGCTCTGATTCGAGCAGGCTCTTGTAACGAGTGCGGAACTCAGCAAAGCGTCTCTTTAAGTTTGCATTTTCTTCGGTCAGACGCTCTACATTTTCGCGCGCCTCTCTCTGAATCAGCTCCGCATCGAGTTCTGCGTTCTTTAGCAGGATTTCAGCTCTCTTTTCAGCGCTCGCCGAAATATCTCCCATCAGTCTCTTTGCTGCCTCGAGAGTTTCCAGGACAGTGTTTTCACTGCCGCGATATTTGTCAAGGTCAATGTTCTGAGCGGCAACCTGCTCTTTGAGCGCAGCATTTTCCGCAATCAGTTTTTCGTAGTCGACGGTGAGGAGATCGAGGAATTCGTCGACCTCATCCTCCTTATAACCACGTACTCCCTTTGAAAACTCTTTGTTTTGTATATCAAGTGGTGTAATCATTGCTTACCTCCAGATGTTCTTGCCGCCCGAAAAATCAATTCCCTTGTGCTCAACATTCGCTGCTATGTCAACACTTTCAGGTGCAAATACGAAAATGTAGTCCGCAATCTTTTGCACATTGCCGTTGAGCGCATATGTCGCCCCGCTAAGGAAGTCAAATATCTTTCTCGCTACACCCGGATCGAGGTTCACAAGATTGATGATGACAGGCTTTCTAGCCTTTAAGTTGTCCACGAGCTTCGGTGCTTCGTCAAAACTGGACGGCTCGATGACCACCAGCTTCATAGCAGTGGTAGCGCTGGAGACTCTGGTCTGGCCCGGCATAGGCGTAACCTTCTGGTCTCTGGAAGGCGCTGCTGCAGGCTTGCTCGGTGCCGACTGCTTTGCATAGGACGACTTTGGCTCGATTGTCTTTCTTTCGAGCTTTGCAGATGCTGCCTCTATTTCTTCTTCGGTAATATCGTCATCGTCTTCAATTTCTTCAAGTCCGATAAGATCCTTTACTTTGTCAAATAAGCCCATGTTTTCCTCCGTTATGCTTTCTTGCTGTAATCTCTTGCTCCAAATATTGCCGTACCGACTCTGATGAAGTTGCTGCCCTCGGCAATTGCAACCTCGAAGTCGCCGGACATGCCCATCGAAAGGTATTTGAAGTCAAGGCGTTCATGATCTATTTTTGCAAACTCATCAAACTGTCCTCGCACCTCTCTGAAGTAAACTGCCGCATCCTGCGGATTTTCTTCAAAAGGTGCTATGCACATGAGTCCTCTGATTCGAATATTAGGACAGTTTTCAAGTATCCCGCGAATCATGTCCTCGGTCTCGGCTGTCGTAATTCCGAATTTGCTTTCCTCCATTGCGGAATTAACCTGAATCAGTATGTCCATCGTGACATTGTGAGCTGCCGCTCTCTTTTGGATTTCCTCGGCAAGCTTCATCGAATCCACCGAATGAATCATAGTCACCTTGTCTATGATGTACTTTACCTTGTTCGTCTGAAGATGCCCTATCAAATGCCATCTGACAGGATTAACCTTGTCATATTTATCGACAATCTCCTGAACCTTGTTCTCCCCGATATCAGTGATACCGGCTGCGATGGCCTCATTGATTTCCTCAGGTGTTCTGGTCTTTGTCACCGCGCAGAGAGTGATTTCCTCTCCGTCGCTTCTGCCTGCGGCCTTTGCTGCCGAAAGCTTTCTCGCATTGATTTCATCAATATTGCTCTTTATAGACATATTTGCCTCTTTTCTGTCAGAGTGGCTTTCGCAGGATTTCATCATAGATATCTATGGTCCCCACGGTTTTGCCCTCCGAATCGGTATAAGTACCGGAATATGCCACGGAATTTGTTCCGTCGCTTGTTATTATTTTTATAGGTGTAAAGTTATATTCACCTTTTTTATCTTTAATATAAACCCCCGTCTGCTCATCAACTGTTGTGATGCATTCGTTTGGGATTATTACGCCCGAATAATCGGAAGCTATTATGGTTGCATCTGCTGAGCGAACCGTTGAAAAGCCATCATAGTAACGGTTTGTTTCCAAAATCAGCTGCCACTCATCGCCCTCGTCCTCGAGAGCCGTAACCGTTGCGGGAATCGTGCCGTCAGGAAGCGCTACCTGAACGCGGTTTCCCACCTCGTATTTATATGTATCTCCCGGCAGTATCCATGTCGTGATATACCATTTTGTGTAGTCGCAAAGCTTGAAAAGCGGCTCCCCGCGGTTTGCCGTTTCCCTGGTCAGATTTACAGGCTCGTCGCTCACCTTTTTCATATCGCCAAAGCTGAGCGCCAAAAGATTTTCCGGCGCAAACATAGGCTCATACCCGTCGGCGAAAAAGCTGATGCTGCCGTTTGCCGGCATTGCATAGTCAAGTGATGATACAGCTGCACCTGAAAGGCTCTTTGTAACAGCGGAGATATCCTTGCTCGGCTCTGCAGCTGTGCCCTGGGAAACAGAAAGAACCTTTGCACCCTTTCTGATCTGTGTGTCCTGACTGACATAGTAGTTCAAGCTGCCGCTCTGCCCTGCGGCGTAAACCGTCTCGTAGCGGCTGAAATAAACCGTTACTTCGTCGGTAGTCTGCAGCGATCCGTACTCTACAATCACAGTCGGCGTGAGTGCGCCCGTAACCTTTGGAACTGCGTAAATCGCAATGCTCAGCCCCGCAAGAATCAGTATGTATAAAATTATGATAGCTTTTTTATTCTTTTTCATCTTTTATGCCGCTCGCACACACTTTCATTTTATCACTGTTTAAATATCTTTCCAATATTTTTTTATGGTCTTTGTCCGGCACAGCGGTATTTTGGACGTACTCTTCAAACAGGTCCGGTCTGCGCTCCTTTGTAAGCGCCAGCGACTGCTCGTATTTCCAAAGCTCGATAAGCTTGTGGTTTCCGCCTGTCAGCACCTCCGGCACCTCCATGCCTTCGAAGTCACGGGGCCTGGTGTACTGATCCGCTTCAAGAAGTCCCGAGTACACCGATTCATCTTCAGCAGACTCCTCGTTCCCAAGCACTCCCGGGATGAATCTCGAAACTGCGTCTATCAGGACCATAGCCGGGAGTTCTCCTCCGGTGAGCACGTAATCACCTATCGAGACCTCCCTCATATTCCAGTAGTCCAGTATCCTCTGATCGACTCCTTCGTAGTGTCCGCAGAGAA